>TARA_R110002012_G_scaffold170101_1_pt1 | contig 276334 bp, 239 predicted proteins | sample TARA_R110002012 | Tara Oceans TARA_R110002012 (sample SAMEA4396515) | marine metagenome | biome: Westerlies Biome; feature: [DCM] deep chlorophyll maximum layer (ENVO:01000326); material: water (ENVO:00002006), including particulate matter (ENVO:01000060) such as... | depth 40 m
GGTAGTCTTGATCTTAGAATCACTCCACAAGCTCCAGTAATCATTGCTAATGGTGGTGACGCCAACTCAGCCGGATCTGTTGTAGCTGCTGGCGTTGCTTTGGGTACTTCAACTCCAATTGGAACGGACGCTTTGCTGGTAAGCAGCATTGAAAGTGTTTACACTGGCGACCAGAACTATGGTGTGAAATTAACTTACACTTTAGAGCAAAACGGAAACTTCTCTGGTTACAAAGCTGGTCTTTACCAAGCAACTATCAGATATACACTTTCTGACCTGTAAGAACAACTAACAACCCCTTTCAAGGCCTCATGACTTAGAGTTATGAGGCCTTTTTATGTTAAAAAGGCTTAAAGAACGCTTAATGCTATTCATCTATAGAAAAGAGTCATTGACCGTCAATACTCAATTATAGTCTCAGTAATATTTCAAATTTGATCATTAATCAATCATTCTAGTGTCAAAAAGAAATCATGGAGAAGCTCTTAGTAAGTACCAACAACAATACAAATGAGTCAAGTTTATTGAATTGTCAACTGCCACTTAATGGATCTACTGAACACCCGATGAATTCATTGAACAGGAACAAGAGTACCGAAGATCTTTCTGCCATTGATCAGCAACTCACTAGTAAAGTATTGGAAAGAATGTCGGCCCTACAGAACATGGCCAAAATGGGTTGTTGGGAGGTAAAGTATGCCCTCAATGGCGAACTCATCAGTGAATCTGTAGAGTGGTCTGATCAAGTATATAAAATTTATGGTTATGAGCCAGGTGAGGTTAACCCAAACGTAGAACTCTTCTATTCACATGTTCACCCCGAAGATTTAGATCAAATGAATACGGCCATCACTGAAAGCTTAGAAGCAAAGCAATGTTTTAACGTTGGCCACAGAGTGATTTGCAAGTCTGGTGAAGTAAAATATGTAAACCAACGTGGCGAATTCATTTATGGCCAAGCAGGTACTCCAATTGGAATGATAGGTATTACCCAAGATTTAAGCGAAAAGAAAGAAAGCTATAAGAAACTACAGGAAGCACAAACCAACTTCAGAAACATACTTGAAAATACCGACACAGGTTATGTGCTTATCAACAACGAGTTCGACATTGTAAGTTTTAACGACCAAGCCAATGAATTCATTTCTTCCGCTTCTGGCAATTCTATTATTATTGGCTCTAGCTATTTTAAGCTCATTCCTGAAGCAAGAATTCCAGTAGTAAAAGAATCAATCAAAGAAATAATAACCACAAAGAAGCCTCTGAGCTACGAAACCAATTTCCCCCTTAAAGACGGTACCGATAGATGGTTAAAACTCAGAATGTTTCCGATCATCAATAGCGAGGAAGTGGTTACCGGAATTACAATAGCAGCTGACGACATTACTCAACAAAGGAAATGGATGCTTGAGAAAGAAGCCATGACTAACAGTCTGATTCAACGAAATAAAGCTTTGGAACAGTTCGCATTTATTGTGTCGCATAACTTAAGAGCTCCATTAACCAACATTATTGGGCTTTCAACCCTAATTCCAGAATTAGACCCTACAATGGATGGTTTTGATCAATACCTAAAAGGCCTAAAGAAATCTGCTGATAATTTAGACAGTGTGGTATTGGATCTTAATTCAATATTGAAAATCAAAACTGATCAAGATGAAGGAAAGGTAGAAATGTCATTCACAAATTTACTAGAAGACACCAAGGCAAACCTTTCTAATGTTGAAGCCAAGCAGGCTGAATTTATAGATGGAGACTTCGCTGAGGTAGATAAAATCACTACCATAAAGCCATACATGGTGAGCATATTCACCAACCTATTGACCAATAGTATTAAGTACAAAAAACCAAGTGAAGCCTTAAAATTATCGATAAGGTCTTCGATAAAAAAAGGAAACATTGTGCTAGAGTTTAAGGACAACGGACGAGGGATAGATATGAAAAAACATGGTCAACATATTTTCAATCTGTATAAAAGATTTCACCACGATGTAGAAGGCAGAGGCATAGGTCTATATATGATTAACGCCCAAATAGAAGCCATGGGAGGCTCTATAGAAGTAGAGAGTGAACCCAATGTAGGAACCACTTTTACCATCAGTTTACCTCAATAATCACTATTAAAATCGACAGTTATGGAAACCAAAAACACATTTATTACTATTGATGATGACCCAGTAAATAACTTACTTTCCAAAATCATCATTTCTAAAATCATAAATGAGCCGATTGTAATAGAATACAATATGGCGCAAAAAGCACTTGATTTCATAGCCAACGAAAAAGAGCACCCAGTTAAAACCACCATTCTATTAGATATAAATATGCCTGAAATGAGCGGCTGGGAATTTCTTGAAGTTTTCAGCAGCTTACATCAAGAAATAAAAAACAGGTTCGAAATTTACATGTTGTCCTCTTCAGTAGATGATAGCGATTTAAACAGATCCAAAGAACACCCAGAGGTAACAGGCTATATAAGCAAGCCTTTAACCACCGATAAACTAGAAATGCTCTTTAAAAAAGCAAACGCGGCCTAACTATTTGCTACCAGCCCTTTGGTAGCAAATAGCTACTTTTACTCAAACTTTACCTTTCAAGTATATTGAAAGGTAAAACGCTTATCCCTACTTCAACTCACCCATTGCCCTTTCTGCCCGATAAAACTTAAAAGATGCATTCTAGCATTTTATCGACACCAATCCCCCATTGACCGACACTTGGCGATTTTTGCTGTTCAGAAGCTGCAAATTTGATACATAATCAATAACGCAAAACAGTAAAAACATGAAAAAGCTTCTCGCAATAATCGCAATAATCATCCTAAGCAGTAAGCTAGCAACAGCCAGTGTAACTGTAATCAATGGTCTTACTCATTTCTATTCTGGAAACTCTGGCGACATTATTTCTGGCGAAGTAATTCTATTCAATTCATCGGTAATTGACCAAAGAGTAACCTTCTCTATAAACGAAGCACTCTTCTCTTGTAATGCCAATAGAAAGTTTACTGAAAAAGCACCTCATGCTCAGTCATCAAGCGATTGGTTTGAAAGTGAAGTAATGGAAAAAGTATTAGCTCCAAACGAAAAATACACCTACCGCTATACCATTAGAATACCAGCCGATCAAAAGCTAAAAGGCTCTTACTGGAGCGTATTGATGGTTTATGTAGAAAACCCAGTAAAAAAAGAACAATTGACCAATAATATTGGCCTAGACACTAAAGTGAGATATGCAATTGGTCTTTTAACTCATGTAAATGGCTTTGACGATGTAAATATTGATTTCACAAACGTGAATTTCAACCAAACCGAAGACACACCTAATAAGCTAGAAATCAATGTAAAAAATGACGGTTCTTTTATTGAAGGAGTACTCTTAACACTTGAAGTTTATGATGCTACCGGAAACAAAATATCAGTTTTTGAAACAGACAGAAACATGGTTTTTCCTGGTGTTTGTAAAACATATGTAGTGGATATCTCTTCACTACCCCCTGGCGATTATCAATGCCTATTATTGGCCGAAGCTCGCGAGGACTTCACAGGCACTAATCTCTCATTAAACCTAAAATAAGCCAGTTCAAAAAAATCACAATCTCTTAAAGACCCAACTGTCATGTTTAACACTCATAACCTATTCGATATGAATTCTTCAGAAGATTTAAAAAACACGTTGAGTGAAGCCTCAAAGCACATGACACGAGTGTTCATTACCATAGCCTTACTAATAAGCTCGCTACAGGCCTTTGCACAATCTAAATTTGAGATAAAGCCTATGCACAAAACTGAAGCTTATACGGCTGGTGTTCGACACACCTTAGCTTTTGAGATCGCCAACCAAACAACTGCTTCTTCAAGTTTAAGCTTAAAGTTAGAATTACCTGCAAACTGGAAAGTAATAACACAACCTGCAGTAATACAGATAAATAGTCAGGAAAAGAGTTTTGTACTGTACAGCTTCTCGATACCAGCAAACGAATTGCCTGGTGTAAAAAAAGCGTACCTAGAATTGTTCAATGAAGATTTATCGGTTTCAGAAAGAAAAGTAGTTGATTTCAACGTAGGTGTAAATCACAACATCGAGGTAAAGAGTTTAACCACCCCGCAATACACTCAAGCAGGCGAACTAATCGAGGTTTCCTTCGAAATAAAGAACAAAGGAAATGTAAACGAAAAGGTAGAGCTCTCTTCTAGAAACACTATAGAGGGAAATGTAACATACGAAATCCCTGCTAACTCATCTATAGTGGTAAAAGTAAATCAAAAAACAAACGCCAAAACCTTTGCTGTTCAGTCATTACTTTCTGAATTAAAAGTATTGAACACAGCCACAAACGTTTCCAAAACAGCTTATGCTACTACAAAAGTGTTTCCTACCAAAATTGCTAAGAAGGATGCATTCTTAAGATACCCAATGGAAGCCAGTTTGTACTACAACAACTATTCAAACAAGAATACAGAATTTAGTAGTGCTTATGTAGAGCTAAGAGGAAACGGTTTTCTGGATCAAAAGCAGAATCACTATTTAAACTTCATTGTACGTGGTCCAAATCAAAATCACTTAAGTCGTTTTGGTATCAACGATCAGTACAGCTTAGTTTACCGTAACCGAAGTAACACCACTGTGTTTATCGGAGACCATGTATTCAACATTAACCAATTGGGTTTATTAGGAAGATATGGTTTCGGTGCGCGTATCGATCAGAGGGTTAAAAACTGGGTTTTAAGCGCTTTTTATACCAAACCAAGGTTAGCCTTTACTACCAAAGAACCAATATTCGGTGGTAAAGCAGTATATAACGCATCGGAGTTCTTAAAACTAGGTTTGTCTTTTTCAAGCTCTAAAGAAGTACCTCAATACTATAATCAGCAAATCGCTAATACCGCTGAAGGTAGTGGTACAATAGCCGTATTCGAAGCAGACTACAAAGACAGTAAAACTCAGGTCCATATGGAGTTGGCAACTAGCATGAACAGCGAAACCACAGATTACGCCAGCGATGTTACCATTTCTCATCAAATGGGAAACCTGTTTTATAACGGAAGTGCCACTATGGCTGGTGAAAACTATTTCGGTACATTGAACAATAGCCTAAGATATGCCAACTCATTAAGCTACAACCTATCAAAATGGAGCTTGGGTGTTGGGCAGGGTTACTCCAAAGTACACGAAAGAGTTGATACTACCCTTTATGGAGTACGCCCTACTTTCGAGAATTACTATGCCTCTATTGGATACCGATTCAACCGCAAACACTTTGTGAATTTGCGAGCTGTGAGAAGAATGCGGAAAGATGAAAGCGTACGCCAAAGCTTCGACTACAGAGAAAGAGGAATTGACTATAGATACAAGTACACTGGAAACTACCTCACGGTAAATTTTAACGGTAGAATAGCAAAAACTCAGAACTTAATCAGTGAGAACATGCAAATCAGAGATACATACGGTGAATTCTTAAATATAAACTATAAGGTTACGCCAAAACTATCATTGCGCTCAAACGCAAGTCATAACCGAACAAACCGATATAACATCAACAATAGCGTATCTGACTATTATCTTTTTGGGGGCGCATTTAGCTTAAGAGTAAATAATGATTTGAGGTTTGGGGCAAGCTATAACAGTGGCTTTAGTCCAGAAGAAAGCTATCGTAAAAGAGATTTTCTTAATGCCAATGTATTGGCCCGTATTGGCAAACACCACCAAATAGAGGCTCGAGTAAATTATTACATGAACCCCAATTCAGAAACACAGAAAGAACTTTTCGCTTTTGTTAAGTACACTTACAGATTTGGAGCACCTTTAAAAAAGACACTTAAGCAAGGAGGAATTAAAGGATTTATTAAGTCTGATGATCCGGGAATTAACCTTAAAGGCATCCAAATTGTAGCTTCTGGCAGTTCAGTAAGATCCAGTTCAAAAGGTGAGTTTGAATTAAACAACCTTCCCGTTGGTCCCAACTATTTATTAATTGATGAGTCTACACTGCCATTGGGAGTAGTAGCGCTAGCTCAAAAACCAATTGAGGTAAATGTTGCTGAAAAAATTTCGACAGCCGTAAATATCACCCTAGTTAAGGCCAAGCAACTGAAAGGAAAGCTGATAGTAAAAAATGCTAATCAAGAATATCAATTAGATGGATACTTAAAACTAGAAAACAACAGCTTCACTTACTATATTGAATCTGACAAAGACGGAAACTTTAAATTTTCAAAAATTGTACCCGGTACATACAAACTATCGCTAGTGAGGTTGACAACTGAAAGCACACTGGAAGCTGTTTCGGATGAGCTAACTATACAAACGACAAACGAAGAGTTGACCACAATAGAATTTGCCTTAAAAGCGAAAGACCGCAACATCAAGTTCAAGAATAGCAACTTTAAAATTGGAAACTAATCATGAAACGCACTATACATATCCTACTCATTCTACTCCTAAGTTCATCAATGGCTTGGGCGCAGCAAACCCTAAACGCCAATGATCCCAATTCATTTATCTTCGGTGGTGACCAGAAATCAAGTGGTGCCTCTATTGAGTTGTTACCTATTGCCATCATTGACATCGAGCCTGAAACCTTAGCGGGTGCTGGAGGTGCTGGTGCAGGTACGGAAGCAGGACTTCCCCCTTCAAGTGGTGGAGCTGCCGACCTATCTAACCTTTGGATCAATTTCACGCACCGTGCTCAAAATTTCCAACCGGCCAGAATTTATGTTTCTACCAACCAACCCATCCCTAAAGGAATGAAGATAGAGGTTCAAATAACAGAAACGGGGACTGGTGGGAATTACCCTAAGAATCCGAACACTAATAATATTAAGCTCAGCCAAACCGAGCAGGTCATTGTGTATGACTTCGCAAATGGCTACACAGGGGATGGTTTAAACAGGGGCTATCATATCACCTATAAGATTAAAAAGCCAAAAACACTCCCTGCAGGATTTGAAGTAATTTATCGCATTCAGTAAACATTACGATCATGAAAAACATATATACAATCATACTTTTACTGTCATTTTCAAGCTTGTCCTTTGGTCAGCTTTTACCTGGCACCTTAGACGTTAGTGGTTTCCCAAATATTATAGAGAACATCAATGACTTGGTGATGGAAGCGGGTGAAGATGCCAATACTGTAGGTTTTGAATCAAGCATAGATGCCAATTTAATTGCTTTCATTTTGGACCCAACTGTAAACCCAATTACCGGCTTCACGACCAGTTCAGAGCAAAACTGTACGGCAAACGTGTTCAGATATACAGTTTATATGCACACTCAGAATGCTCCACAAAACGTTGAAATACAAGCCAAAACAACAATGAACAGTGGCATCCGCTTTCCAGTGAACAGTCCATATGACGATCTTCCCGTTCAGCCCCTTGGCCCTCGTGACTTAACGCCCGACAATGGAGGTGGATATATTACCATTCCAAACAATGGAAGCGCAGCCATTAAGGTATTTGAATTTGTAGGTTGTCGACAGGATATTCCGATCCAATTCAAGGTAAAAGCAAGTGCCATAGCCATCGCAGGCGTTAGCAATTTCAATATTTTCTACACTGTTGTAGGAAGCTTACAGTAACCTCATAAATTTCCATACCATGATTGACGACATTTTCTTTAAACGTTTTACTGTGGAAGAGCTCACTAAGCTGAAAGCCTATATAGAAAGGATAAAAACACAGCGAGAAAGTAAGTTTCCTTCTGAGATCAAAGAGTCAGATATTTCTATACGCTGTAAGGATTTCTTACTCAGCTTAGAGATTGACGCTTGGGTACAATTAGAAGACTTCTCTGAAAATGAGATTAAAAGGGCTAAAAATATCGGGACAAAAATCTTTAGAGAAATCAGTAAAGAGCTTAAAAAAAGAGGATTAAAACTAAAAACCGAAAGGTAAACAATACAGCCACTCCAGTAATAGCATTCCTATCAATTTGGTTTTCTTCCTATCTTCCAATTCAAACAACCATATGGAAAATGAATAGGAAACACATTCTGCTATTTTTGTTGCTCTACTCCCCTATGCTTTTTGCTCAAGAAGTAAGAGTACTCAATCCTGTAACCTGGCCTGAGTCCGATAAAGACACAGCCATGTATACCGTAAAAGGTGAAAGACACGGTGTCAGTTTTTTCAAACAGTTTCAACACCCCGAAGTGCAATATGAGCCAATGAAGCAGCTCACCTTCGACACCTACCACACCGTAAACGTGATGTATTACTGGTATAAATTATGGGCCGAAAAGTATCCAGATATTGTAGACTTGTATCAGGTAGGCACCAGCTTCGAAGGTCGACCAATTTTACAAATGACCTTGACCAATAAAAAAACAGGCAAAGACACCGATAAGCCAGCGGCTTACTTTGAAGGAGGCCGTCATAGCGGAGAAATTACCAGTAGCGAATCCATTCTTTGGCTAACTCAACACCTATTAGAAAACTACGGTAGCGACCCCGCCATTACCAAACTGATTGACACCAAAGCCATTTACCTCAGGCCACAAAATAACCCTGACGGTTCGAACCTGTATTTGAACACTGCACAAAGAAATCGCTCTACTGTAAGACCACACGATAACGACCGAGATGGCTTGCTAGACGAGGATGATGAGGAAGATTTGGACGGTGATGGTATTATGTACCAGATTCGTGTAAAAGCCAAAAAGGGAGAAACAGGCACACACATTATTGACCCAAGAGACCCAAAAGGACGTTTAATGAAACGTTCAGAAAATGGAGATTACTTTGTTTATAGCGAAGGTATTGATAATGACGGTGATGGAAGATATAATGAAGACGGTATTGGCGGATTAGACCTTCATAGAAATTACCCTGAAAACTGGCGACCAGATACAGGTGAAGATGAAACAGGCAGAGGCTATACCCAAAATGGAGCCGGAGCTTTCCCCATGTCCGAACCAGAATCGCGCTCTATTGTAATGTGGATGCTCACCCACCCCAACATTTCAGTAGCCAACTCTATGGACACCCGAGTACCAATGCACTTAAGAGCACCTTCTACTTCCAAAAGTGAAGAAAGAATGTATCCTGAGGATTTGGACATCTACAAAAAATACGATCAAATTGGAATGGACATTACCGGCTACCCTTGGGCTGGCGATGTATTTGAAACTTATGCCACCCGTTATAAAGTGAATCCTTCTACTGGCGATCCATTAAAGCCAAGTCCACTATTCGGCCACGGCCCTGATTTCGGTTACTTCTATTACGGATCAATTTGGTATGGCGATGAGCTATGGAACAATGGCGCTATGAAAGATTATGATAACGATGGCATTTATGACGATTATGATGGGCTGCGCTGGGACGATGAAGAAAACGGAGGTCGTGGTTTTAAAGAATGGGAACCATTTGATCACCCAACCTTAGGCAAAGCTGAAATCGGTGGTTTTCACCCTAAATTCTTTGGTCAAAACGGGCCACCTTGGCAGTTAGAAAACTGGGCCAAAAAGCAGGCACTCTTCAATTTAGCCATGGCCATGGATTTGCCTCAACTCACATTAAATGATGTAAGTGTAGAAAGCAAAGGCAAGGACACTTATATAGTGAAAGTGAAATTCACGAATATAGGCCAATTACCAACTGCACTTAAGCAGGCACAATTGGTAAAGATTGTACGCGAAGACCGTGTTCAATTACAGTTCGATTCGAAACTAACCAAAGGTGGGGACGATGCCCAAGTGCAAATCGTCAGCCCTACTCTATCTGACAAAACTCAGTATATGGACAGAACGCTTCCAGGGCAAACTCAAGAAGCGAGTTTTGAAATTAAGCTGAACAAAATCAAAGGCGCCAAAGCTAAGGTCAAAATCCTATCCACCCGAGGCGGCTATATAGAAACTGAAGTGACCATTGGGACGCCAGAAAAATAGTTAAAACCATTTCCTAAGAAGGAACATGAGTTAATAAGCAGCCTGAAGATCAATTGATTTTCGGGCTGTTTTGTTTCCTACCCTCTTCAAACTAAAAGGCAAAACTAAATACATTAATAAATTACAATAATTTTATATTAACATATTTAATTTTATCTATATATAAATGAAGCTTTAGCTTGACGTACCTGAATAAAAACAGCTTAGAATAAATAGATAATGAAGTAATAGGCCATTACAAAGCAGGCGATAAACTTGAGCAACGTACCTGCCAAAAAGCCTAAAAACGAACCCAGTGCAGAACGCATCGCTTTATTAGTATCTTGTCCAGCACTCATTTCACCTACAAAGGCACCCACCAAAGGGCCTATGATAATACCAAAGGGTGGAAAAAAGAACATACCAATAATCAACCCTATGGTACTCCCCCACACTCCTTTTTTGGTTCCCCCAAACCGCTTTGTTCCATAAATGGGAACAATATAATCGAGCACCGTAACTGCCACGGTAATTAAAGCCAAGGTCCATAAAGTATCCTCTGGAATATCTGTTCGGGCCGTAAAATGCAGAAATAGCAAACCTAAGAAACTAATCGGTGGCCCAGGAAGAATGGGCAAAACACAGCCTGCAATCCCCACAAGCATAAAAACGATACCTAAAACAATAAGTAGTATATCCATGGCTAAAAAAGTGATTGATATTTAAAGATGATTATTTTTGGTGTATAAGTCATGATGGACATTCGAAAACAACTTTTAAAAGAGCACTCCAAAGAGAATACGAACCTGATCGTTTCATATGTTGCAGAACAACAGGAACGGTTTGATGCGCTGATGAATCTCTTTCTGAACGATGAGTATCGCGTAACTCAAAGAGCAGCTTGGGTGGTTGGTGAAATAGGTAAAAAGAAGGTTGAGATGCTCAAGCCTCATTTAAAGTCCATGGTTTTCAACCTTAAGCAACCCAGTTTACATGACTCCATTAAACGCAATACCGTTCGTGTGCTTCAGGAGCTTGAGATTCCAGAAAATCTGTGGGGTGAAGTAGCCGATATTTGTTTTGGCTATTTGGCCTCTAAAAGTGAAGCCATCGCCATTAAATGCTTTTCTATGACAGTGCTTTTGAACATTACTTACAAAGTACCTGAGCTGAAAGGCGAACTTCAAATCCTGATTGAAGACCAAATGCCTTATGGCTCCTCTGGGTTTAAATCTAGAGGAAAACGAACACTGAATGCGCTTGAGAAAATTCAATAAGAGCTGCAAGTGCATATAGAAATGATGAAGATTAAGTGAAGCAATCTCACAGTTTACTAACCGCAAAGGACACGAAGTTTCGCAAAGTTGTTAAGTAATGTTTTCTCTACGAATTAGCTGCAACCTGCAAATAGTCAATTTTAAGATGAGATTGCTTCGTTCCTCGCAATGACCGTGACCGATGGCTCATCACAAAACCCAAACATTTTATACCAAAAACCCACTGTCGCTAGCAGCCAAAATAGTTTAAACTGTGGGTTATTAGAATGCTAAACCAATATCAACCGCTTCAAATCTAGAGGTAAACAAACATTGTTGGCACCGAACAAAATAAATACTCCCACTTAACCCTTGAATTTTAATAAAAGGTGCTCAAAATAGAACACCACCTGTCCGTATCTGACCGTATCCATTTTCTGTAAGCTACTCTCAGTCAATGTATATGAGCTTTCCGTCCATGGCATGTATGTTGTAAACCTGTATGCGAACCTTCAGCTTAAACCATGCTCAAGAATTTCCTTTTGGTTTCATACCGTAATCTTCGCCAGAACAAAGGAGCTTCCTTCCTCAATATTTTGAGCCTTTCTTTAGGCATGGCGGCCTGCTTGTTTATTTTCCAATACCTCTACTTTGAATATACCTTCGACATCTTCTCCAATTCAAGTCATGTATACCGAGTTGAAACAGATACCTACGGATTTAATTCCTTACAAAAGAAAGATGCGCTTACAGCCCCTTTTATCGGACCAGAACTAAAAGAAACCTTTGATGAAATAGAGAACATCACGCGTTTAATGCCTTTTTCTGATAATGGAACGGCCTTCTTCAGCCAAACCCAAGCGGATGGATCTTCCCACCCTTTGTATGTTGAAAAGGTCTATTTTGCCGAAAACTCTCTGCTTGAAATCTTTTCTGTTGAACTGATTGAAGGTGATACAGAAGAAGCACTTTCTACCCCAAACACCATTTTAGTTTCAGAATCTGGAGCGCAAAAGCTCTTTAGGGAAGATTTGGAAAAAGATATTTCCATTTTAGGTAAAACCTTGAAAACTGGGCGTGAAGGAATTGATGAAAACGTATATATTATCACAGGTATTTTTAAAGACTTCCCCATAAAAAGTCATTTACAAGCTAATATGCTTGTCTCTCTTTCTTCACCAGAGTCAGGATTAAGCTTTTCTTCAGGAACACAAAACCAAAGCCTTTACACTTACCTAGTAGAAAAACCAAACAGCAGTTTACAGTCCATTCAAAGCAAAGCCAGCAACCATATTTACCTACCTCTGATTACGGATACATTAGAAAGCCGGCTTTCTTTCCTACCGATTCAAGAAATTCATTTGAACTCTACTAGCTCGAATGAACCATCGCCCAGGGCCAATATTGTATTTCTTACTTTTTTAGGTCTGGTTGGCCTTATCATTCTCATTCTTTCTTGTACCAACTATGTGAATAGCGCTATTATCAACTCCATCGATCGAGCGAAGGAAGTGGGTGTAAGAAAACTACTTGGTATTGCACCCAGACAGTTGATGCTTAGTTTTTTGGGAGAAGCTTTCATGATCAATCTCTTGGCAGGAGTTTTGGCCTTTTTCAATTTTATAATGGGGCTTCGCTTGATGAAACTCTATACCAAGGTAAATTACCCAGTACCAATGGAATGGGAAACACTAAAAACAGGATTGGCCTTTGTGCTTGTTTTAGTCATTGTCAGCACCATTCTTTCAGGAATTTACCCTGCCACTTTTCTTTCTACCCTTAAACCCATCGAAGCCTTAAGGGGAAAGGCTCAGGTGCTCAATTCCAAGCTTTCTTCCAAAGGATCAAAAGTCATTAGGTTTCTGCTGGTTTTCCAAATTGCAATGGGCATTAGCTTTCTTTCGGCCGTTTATATTGTTCATCAACAATTAGAATTTCTAAAATCGCACGACAGTCAATCTATAGAACTGAAAGTGACGGCTAAATTTTCTGGAGCTGGTGGCACTAACCAAGCTTACATTGACAAGTTCAACCGCTTTATTCAAGCCCAATCTAATGACAGAATCAAGGATGTGATCTTGACAAACCTATACAATGGACAGATCAAAAAGACTCAAAGTATCAAGCCTTTCTATTTAGTCGACACCAAGCAAGACACTACCCAAGCCAACTATCAGCTTTATGTGATTGATCATCAATATTGGAAAGATTCCGCTCAAATTTTTCTGGCCGGAAGAAACTTTAAGCCGCAATTTTCTGCAGACTTTGACAAAGTAATTATCAATGAATCGGCAATGCAAGCTCTTGGTTTTACAGAACCAGATAGCCTTTTAGGAAAACAAGTGGGACAGTACAATGGCTATTTAAATGTTTCTGGGGTGATTAAAAATAAGTCAGCATTGGAAGGACCCAAGGCCTATGTTACAGGTATCAACCACCCTACTTTTTTCCAGATGACAGTGAAATCCGAAGGAAGTTCAAGTGAAAAAATAATGGCCACTTTAAACAATCTAGAATATACTTGGGCTTCTCAATTTCCTAATTTCTATTTCTTGGACCGCCAATACAACGACCAATTGGCCATGGAACAAAACATACTTAAGCTGTTCTTTTTCTTTTCGTTGATTGCCATTCTTATTGCCAGTTTGGGCATGTTTGGCCTATCTTCATTTACAGCATATAAACGAACCAAAGAAATTGGGATTCGCAAAGTTTTGGGCGCCCATGCAGGTCAAATATTGGTACTATTGCTATACGATTTTCTAGTGCTCATTTTCTATGCAAGTATATTGACATTACCTGTTGTAATATATGGAGCAAGAGAATGGCTGGCCAATTATGCCGTAAGAATCAACTTGAGCCCCACTTTAGTACTTTTCCCCATCCTTATGATGCTGATGATTTGCATTGTTATCATCGTAAAACAATGTTGGAAAACCGCAGTCAGCAACCCTGTCAATTCATTGGAAATGAATTGAGCTTATTATTCTTTCCGTCTTATAAAGCCTCAAGCGTACTTAAAAAGATAAAGCTTACAATTGGTTGCCAATATTTGATGTCCTAAAGAAGTTTTATACTTTAAATGAAGTATGGCGTCTATATAGCGTGGGCATACACCACAGTAATATCGTCAAACTAGTTGATTGCCTGATTTTGGGAGCTGCTAACTACCCACCTTCGTCTTATTTCTCTTAAAGGTTATTTTAAAATAGATTAATGTAAGGCTGAGGGTAAATATAGCCGTATTCGCAATAATTACAGGAATAAGCCACAAAGCAAAACCATAAATTAACCATACAATAGTGCTGCAAAAAACGATCACGAGCATTCCCATACTCAGATCTTCAGCACTTTTTATTTTCCAAGTTCTAACAACTTGCGGTAGAAAGGTGAGGCTACTTAAAATTGCTCCTAATAAGCCCATTGCTTCATATATATCCATCTTGTTCTATCTAGGCCGAAATTTATTACATTATTTCTGAACATTCCTTGGATAGACAGCCTACTGAAAAAATATAACCTAGGCTTAAAACTAATAAAGCCCAGACTGAGAATAAACTCTCACACTAGGCTTCATCTAATTCCTTTTTTTATTTCAATTACTCATAACGCAATGCCTCAATAGGGTTGCGTCTTGCTACTTTTATAGATTGAAGCACCACAGTTAAGAAGGCAATCCCAATAATTAAAAGTGCTGGCAACACAAAAATATACCAAGCCAAGTCTGTTTGATACGCAAATGTTTGAAGCCATTTTTCCGCACCAAAGTATGCTATTGGAAGGGCGATGGACACAGAAAGAAAAATAAGCTTCATGAAGTTAGTAGAAAGCATTCTGATTATGCTTGAAACGTTAGCCCCCAAAACCTTTCTGATCCCTATCTCTTTAATCTTTTGTTGAACTTCATAAAGCACTAACCCAAACAAACCTAATATGGAAACAAAGACCGTGATGGACGCAAAAACTCCGAAAACAGTACCAAACTGCTGATCGGCCTTATATTGCTCATTAAACTTCTCATCAAGGAAGAAGTAATCGAAATCACTGTTTGGATAAACATTTCGATATGCGCTTTCAATTTTGGTTACCATTTCTTTATATGAATTGCCTGAGTTTTCTGTATTTAATTTTACAGAAGCATAATTACTGGTACCTCCATTTTTATCGAACCAAAAAATAGTAGGGTCAACGCTGGTTTTTAAAGAATGATGATTGTAGTCGTTAAAAACACCTAATATCTGAACCTCGTTGCTCCAAAAGTAAACCTTAGCACCTATCGCCTCTTCGTTTGAGTTGAAGCCTAACATTCTTCTGGCGGTTTCATTTACCATAATCGAAGTAAAATTAACACTGGCTGAAGGGTCTTTTTGATCATCGAAAGTTCGTCCTGACAAAATTTTAAAGTCAAAAGCTCGAACAAACTCGGCATCCACTCTATAGAAAAAGAAAACGCTACTCTTTCCTTCTTCATGACCTTGTGCATAAACGCCAGTGGCTGAATTCATTTCGCTAGTGCCTTGACCAAACAAGGTTTCTGAATAGGCAATAGACGATACTTGAGGTAATTGTTGTAGCTCATTCTTAAAAGCTTGACGCTTTAATAACTGAGTTTCGTCAGAATCAGCAAGTAATGGTGAACGTACTACCACTGTTTGATCAATATTTACTCCTAATTTCTGACTCCGCATTTCTTGTACCTGAGCATAAATCACCATGGTTCCTGCCAAAAGCACCATTGTAATCATAAACTGAAATACTACTAACCCTTTTCTAAGTACTATTCCCTTTTTGGAGCTGCCAAGACTACCTTTCAATACTTCCAATGGCTTATAATTGGCCAGCACCAAAGCGGGGTATGCTCCAGAAACCAATGTTCCTATTAACAGGAATACCAACACAAAGCTCAGAAGTATTGGGTCAGAAAAGACATTGAAGCTAAGGCTAAGCCCAGAAAACTGATTAAAGAAAGGCAGAACACCTTGAATTAAAGTGAGCGTAAGCACCAAGGACAAGAGATTAATCAAAAAAGACTCTGTTAGAAACTGGTTAAGCAATGCCGCTTTGTTAGAACCCAAAACCTTCCTTACCCCTACCTCTTTGCCTCTTTCTAAAGCTTTGGCTGTAGAAAGATTGATATAATTTACCCACGCAATTACAAGAACAAACATTGCTACTAGTAACAAAATATTCACTGTGGCCTGGTTACCGTTTACGTCTGCCTCAAAAGTTCTGTCAGATTTTAAATGAATGTCGGTTAATGGTTGAATAATCAGTTTTTCAGCCCTGTCCTCTTCAGTTTTAGCTATAAAACTCTTATTAAAACGTTCTGCAAAAGCATTATCCAGTTTTGCTCCGTTGGTTTTCAAATACATGAACTCATTATTTCCATTCCAACTATTATAGTCCCACTTTAGGTATTGAACTCCCGTTTGATAAGAAATAAGAATATCGAATTTTAGATGTGCATTTTCTGGAACATCATTAACTACCCCAGTCACCTGCATTGGCACTTCAGCTCCACCAGGCACGGCTGTTAATACTTTGCCCATTGGGTCTTCATCTCCAAAATACTTTTTTGCAATACTTTCTGTAATCACAATCTTAGCCACTCCTTCCAATGCCGATGCCCTATCTCCTTGTGTTATGCCCCAGTCAAAAACAGTTAGCCAGCTCGGATTGGCAAAGTACACTCGGTCTTCATTAAAAGCCTTATCATCATTTTTAAACAAAAAACGGCCTATATGCCTTGCCATAGCAAAGTCTTCTACTTCTGGAAATTCCTCCACTGCCATAGGCCCAACTGCCGGATAACACTGTGCATCTGCAGTTTGAAAAGTACCTTCAGCATATAAATCCACCGTTACTCTATAGATATCTTCTGCATGAGGGTGAAATCTATCATAGCTCATTTCGAACCTAGCATAAGTCAAGATTAGAAAACAGACAGTCATGCCAACGGTAAGACCAAAGATGTTTATGATAGCGAATGACTTTCTCTTCTTTATATTTCTGATGGCAACAATTAGGTTGTTTCTGAACATGGTATTGAATTAGAGTTGTAAATAAAGTTTTGAGTTTATTCGTAACGGAGTGACCTAATGGGGTTCATACGGGCAGTTTTGAGGGTTTGCCCAATGACAATTCCTAATGAAATAACTGCCACTGTTACTACAGGCAATACAAAGAAAAACCAACCAATATGTGTTCTGAAAGCATACCCTTCTAACCAAGATTGGGCAGCAAAATATACCAAAGGCAATCCAATAAAATTGGCCAATAGAATCAGCCATAAAAACTCCCGTGAAAGCATTTGTAAAATATCTGCAATGGAAGCCCCCAACACTTTTCTGATTCCTATTTCCTTTGTTCGCTGAACGGCTGTATACCCTACAAGACCAAAAAGACCAAGACAAGCAATGGCTATCGCCAACAATGAGAACAAGTTGAAAATCTTTCCAAATTGCTCGTCAGACTTATAAAGGTTATTGAATCGAACGTCCATAAAACCATATTCAAAAACATCTTCTGGATAGAACTCATTGTAGGTTTGCTCAATATATGCTATTGTTTGCGACATATTATCGGCACTCACCCTGATTTGATAAGTGTCGCTATAGCCAAAGTAAATAGGTAGAATTAGCATAGGCTCGATGGACTCCTTGAGCGAGCGGTGATGAAAATCATCTGTTATGCCTACAATAGTCCACTCCTGTCCGAAAAACAATAGTTTTTTATTAACAGCCTCTTCCGCAGTTTTAAACCCTAAAACTTTTAATGCCTTCTCATTTATTATTGCGACATCAATTAGTCTAGGATCTTCTTTATGATCTTCTGGTCGGAAAGGTCTTCCCGCTAAAAAATTGATTTGGTAAACATCAAAGAATCCATAGTTCGCTCCTAGCCGATTAAGCATATGTTCTTCCGTTTGCCCCAGCCTTCTCACATCAAAAACTCTTGGCATACGCCCTCCAAAAACATTAGAAGAGGTGCCTGCTTTTATGATATGTGCGTTTTGTTCAAGTTCATTTAGAAAGGCATTCATATGAGATACAATAGTTGTATCAAAATTTACCAATGAAGGCCCTTCCACAGTTATTACCTGCTCCATATTTACTCCCAAATCCTGACTCTTCATGAATTGTGTTTGCTTCATCACCAGATAAGTACCTGCAATCAAGGCTGTGGAAAGAATAAATTGAAAAGTGACTAAGGACTTTCTCAGAATCCGCCCCTGCGTACTTTTTCCATACTCTCCTTTTAGGGTTTCGGATGGCTTAATCCCAGAAAGCACAAAGGCTGGATAAATGCCCGAGCCTAGTGCACCTAGTAATAGAACTAGGATCATCCAAAAAATCATAGAAAGTGATCCAACCTCCATGGTTGCAAACTCCAGCAAAGACAGCCCTTCTCCGATCAAATTATTGAATGGGATTTGAAAGACTTGAATAAGCGTAATGCCCAATACGAAAGCCAATAAATTGAGCATGATGGATTCAGTAAGGTACTGTCTGATGAGTTGAGGTCGACTTGCACCGACTACCTTTCTTACCCCCACTTCCTTCGCTCTTTGCAACGATTTAGAAGTAGTCAAATTCACGTAATTCACCCAAGCCATAATCATAATAAAGCTCGCAATGATGATAAGAATCCACATCATCCTTCCATCGGATGTCTGATGAATTTCATACTCATAATCAGAATACAGGTGGACATCTGACAATGGCTGGAGGTGAAATTTTTCAACCTTTCGGGTTACGTCATCAGCCTTCAAATACTTCTCTGAGAAAGAAACGAACTTTTCTTGAAATCTCCTGTAGTCAACATTCTTGGCCAGTTCTACATAATGGTAATAGTCAGAATTAGTCCAACTAAAACGGGCAGATTCGCCCCAAAGACTGAAAAGTGTTACTCTCGAAAGAAGTGCTTCATATTGAAGACTTGAATTAGCTGGAGGGTCCGCAACAATTCCAGAAAGCTGCCATTTAGACCTCTGTGAACCCATCTCTAAAACAGTACCCAAGTAGCTCGTCCAATTGGCATTCGAAGTTTGAAATATCTTTTCTGCCATCGACTCTGTCAAAATAATCTGGTAATTCTCACTCACCATTGTTTCTGGATTTCCAACCAATACCTCTACATCGAACATTTCGAAAAAAGAGGGCTCAACTAAAAATGATGAAGCTATTTTCGTAGGCTTATTATCATATAGGAATACATTTTCTACAAAGGGGTTTATAGTTGTATGATTCAGAATTTCTGGATAATCTTCTGCCATTTGCGGCCCAACGGCCGAGTAGGTAATCTGACCTCGCTGAAGTAATTGATCGCCTTCAAAACGCTCATTTATTACCCGATAAATTTGGTCAGATTTGCTATGATATTTATCGAAGCTTAGCTGAAAAAAAGCATACTCTAAAATGAATATGGAAGCAGCTAGGCCAATAGAAAGACCTAAAATATTCACTACGGAAAGGGTCTTGTTCTTTCTTAATGACCTTAATGTTGTTTTAAAATAGTTTTTAAACATCGGTTTTGAGTTTATTCATAGCGAAGAGAATCAATTGGGTTTGACAACGTTGATTTGACCGAGTGAAAAGAAACAGTAATGGCAACAACCAAAAGGCATATGCATGTGGAAAGCAAGAAAATATCAGCCGTAATTGAAGTACTGTAGGCAAAGCCCGAAAGCCACTGCTCCATAAAGTAATAGGATATTGGTAGCGATATGGCTGTGCTCAACAGGATCAACCAAATGGTTTGTCGGTTTAAAAGCATGAGCACATCAGAAAAACCAGCGCCTAATACTTTTCTAATGCCAATTTCCTTGGTTCGGTTGGCCATATTAATGCCCGTTAACCCAAAGAGTCCAATACAGGCGATAACTACACCCAGTACTGAAGCCACATTAATAATCTCTTTCCATTTTTGGCTGTCTTTATAACGGCTATTGAGGTAGTCGTTAAGAAAGCTAACCTCAATTTCTTTTTCGGGAACAATCTTTTCTGCGGCAGCCTTAATGGCAGCGATCCCAGCTTCAGTCTTTCCCGCACTGATTTTCACAAACAAGTCTGAAAGGCTATTGCTATTGGCTACATTGAAACGAAAAGGTCCGATAGATTTCTGAAGAGATTCAAAATGAAAATCGTTGACAACACCTTGAATGTCCTTTTGCACAAAATTATACATTGCCGTATCAGACTTATAAAGATCATAGAGTGTTTTGTTCATGATCGTTCGATTTTCCAAGGCCTCTACCCCCATCTCTTCACTAAAATATTCTCCCTCTAAAAGAGGAATGTTAAAGGTTTTAAAGAAGTCGAAATCAACTCGGGCGCTATGCACCCAATATTGTACACTGTTAATCACAATACCACCTCTACTTGTAGATGGAGTGAAAATCCCATTTACACCAGTCACTGATTCAATTTCTGTATTTGAAGCTAACTCCTGCTTCATCAATTGAGTCTTTCCCCAAAGACCTCGAACATAAACTATTTGCTCTTTGTCAAACCCTAGATCTTTGTTGTTTATATAATTGAACTGGCGATTCATTGTTAGCCCCATTGAAATAAAGAACAGACAAAGCACAAATTGAAACACCACCATAGACCTAATTAGGATAGGTTTAATCTTGTAGGTAGTGTTTCCTTTAAGTCCATTCACCACTCTAAATCGAGATAAAATTTGCGCAGGATAAATACCCGCAAGAAAAGCCAACACCAGAGCAAAAAGGAGGCTGAACCCAAGGATTTGAATATTCTCAAATAAGCTTAGTTCTATTGCTTTACCTGCTAGCAAATTGAATTTCGGTAAAAACAATTGCATCAATGTAAAGCCACCAAGAACAGAGAATGCTGAAACAATAAGTGCTTCTAAATAGAATTGTGTCCGTAAATGACCTCCGCTTGCTCCCATTACTTTTCTCACCGAAACTTCCATTTGTCTGCCACCCGAAGAGGCTACATTGATCGAAAGGTAATTAATACAAGCAATCAACAAGATGAGTAGCCCAATGCCAATTAGTATAATAGAATAAAGCGGAGAGGAACTCTTTCCATAACTTATACTTGGGTCGAGGTACAGACCTTGGATGTTCTTTAAGCCATACTGTACAACAGGATTAGAGGCAGAAAGCTTAAGCATTTCTCGCCTACTGGAAATTTCGTCTGCAAACCTTTCAGTATAAATCTTGCTTATTTTTTCACTTACTAATTCAGCATTTTCAGGATTGTTAAGAAAAATAAAGGCTGAAATCGCATTGTAATACCAGTCATCAGGGTGTTCCTTGTAATAATTGGAATTAGCTAGGTTAAGAACAATGTTGAATTCGAGAGATGAGTTTATCGGCTTTTCTACTACTCCTGAGATTTGGTAAACATCACTTTGTTCACTCCCACTTAAAAACGTTTCGCCTACAACATCTACCCTTCCAAAAAGCCTCATGGCCATTTCGTCTGTAATTACTGCGCTTTTGATCTCCTTCAGTGCAGTGCTTGGTTGGCCATATAAAAAAGTAAAGCTGAAGTACTCAAAGAAGTCTGAATCAACATAGTTTACATACTCTGACAATTGTCTTTCATCTTTTTTGATACTTATATAATTTCCTTCAACTCTAATTAACTTCTCTATTTCTGGTACGCTTTCTCTTACCAATTCCAAAAATGGAAGGTTATGAGAAATGCTATTTTCAACTCCTTTGTCGGGCGTGGCGTCAAACCACCCCAATTCCATTTTTGGGTCGTCTGTTTTAAAATCCGTTTTATAGAGAAGAAAGAGGTTGTCTCCATTGGCATGAAATCCATCATAGGTCAACTCGTCTTGCACAAACACAAAAACCAATAAGCCGATCATCACAGCGATGGACAAGCTCACGAAGTTTATAGCACTGTATAATTTTCTCTTCGAAAGGTTTCTGAATGACATTTTAAGGTGGTTTCTGATCATCATTTCTCAGTTGTTTATACCCTAAACATGGTTTTAAAATCTTATTGGTTTACAATACAGCAATAGCCTATAACCATGCCGAAACACTAACTCGTTAAATAACAACACCTTACAAGTCTCAACTTTCCGTTTATCAATTAATTTGTATCAAAATGGAGCAAGTTCATGTGCCATAATGATACATTTCTTACCTTTATCATCCATCACAGAACCATTAAGACCAATGTCAAAAATTGACGCCAAAATTCTAGTACTAGACGATGATCAGGGAGTACTCTACACTGCCAATATGATCTTGAAGCAATACTTTCAAACCGTAATTACAGAAAAAGACCCAGCTAAATTAGACTTTCTGCTTAACCAACATGAATATGATGTCATTGTACTCGACATGAATTTCTCCTATGGTTTAACTGGAGGAAAAGAAGGCATCAAGCTTTTGAAAAGAGTATTAGAGAAAGATCCAAAAGCACATGTATTGATGAATACCGCCTATGGCGATATTGATATTGCGGTAGAAGCCATGAAGGAAGGGGCTGTCGATTTTTTGGTTAAACCTTGGCAAAAAGAAAAGTTACTCGCCACCGTGTTGGCCATTTATGAGCTGAGTAAAAGCAGAAAAGAGGTTCTAGAACTAAAGTCGAGTCAAAAGATTCTGATGAAGGATCAGCAGAAAGAGTTTAGCGACATTATTTCTGTAAGCCCTGTAATGAAGCCCATTTTTCATACCATCGAAAAAGTGGCTCAAACAGATGCCAACGTACTTGTTTTGGGTGAAAACGGAACTGGTAAAGAATTAATCGCCAGAGAGATTCACAACCAATCAAAACGCGCTAATGAAAATTTCATCAAGGTAGATTTGGGCGCAATCTCTTCTTCCCTTTTCGAATCTGAGCTTTTTGGACATGTGAAAGGTGCCTTTACCGATGCAAGAGAAGATCGCCCAGGACGCTTTGAGTTGGCCTCTAACGGAACGCTCTTCTTAGATGAAATAGGCAACCTATCTTTACCCCTACAAGCGAAACTGCTTACAGCGCTTCAATTCAAACAAATTAGTCGTGTAGGTTCCAATAAGGTACTTCCATTGAACATCCGCTTGGTTTGCGCCACCAATATGCCTCTTTACGAAATGGTTAAGGACAATGAGTTTAGACAAGATTTACTTTATCGAATAAATACTGTAGAAATTAAGCTTCCCCCTCTAAGAGAAAGAAAAGAAGACATTGCTCCTTTGGCAAAGCATTTTTTGGCGGTTTACACTAAAAAGTATCATAAGGAAAAAATGAGACTAAATGAGACTACGCTGAATAAACTGCATGGCTATAATTGGCCAGGAAACATACGTGAACTTCAGCATGCCATTGAAAGAGCTGTGATTATGGCCAGTTCTCCCCTTTTAGCCCCAGAGGATTTCCTTTTAAAGGAAGATGGTACTTTAGGCAATAATCAATCAGAATCATTGAATATTGAGGCCATGGAGAAAACTGCTATTCAAAATGCGGTACGTAAGGCAGGTGGCAATTTAACGCAAGCCGCAAAAGAATTGGGTTTTGGGCGGAGTACTTTATATCGGAAAATGACCAAGTACGGACTCTGATAATCAATATAATTAGATTAGATTCACCTCAATTTTAATAAACCAAAACATTAAGTCACCGATTCCATTAACTAGAATTACGTTTAATCAAACCTATTCAACCAACTTATTTATAGATAGTTGTACAGATTAAATAAATTCAATATTTGAGTGACATTAGAAAATATGCGTACTCTTCTAATCTTAATCTGCCTGATTGGGCTTCGCCTCCATGCCAATGCGCAGCGAAGCTTAGAAGAAATACACGATAGAATTAAGGATAGTCAATTGGCGGACGAGAAGTTTAAATGGAAGCATTTCGGTACACTTAACTTTGAGGTAGCGGGTACGCAAAACTCAGGAGACTATAGATTGAACATTGAGGCTGGAACTACAGTAAGAATGTATTTACTGGCAAAAACAGACTGTATTACTTACTTTGATATTCGTGACCCAGAAACAAGATACATTTTTGGTTCGAGTGACAAGAACAGCTTAGAAACTGAGGTTGATGGATTTAAAGCCACAACTGCCGTTTATACTTTTGAAAAAGATGCCACCATGGTCATTCGGTTTGGAGTGAGATGGGGCTGCCCTAAAATGCTTCGAACCAAAGTAAAACTCTTGGTATTTTATCAAGCAAAAGAAACTGAATGAGGTATAAGTACTTTCGATTAAACGTAGTACTGCGTATTTTGGCCCTACTCGTTTTGGGCTATTCAGGCTTCTATGTTCTTACCCAAACTCATTTTTGGCTGGTTTCCTTCTGGCTCTTTCTCGCACTCATAATTGTATTGATTAGCCTTATTCGCTATGTGGAGCGCTCCAGACGAGATTTGACTTACTTTCTTCTGTCCATCAAGCAGAATGATTTCAGTAATTCATTTCCCTATGAAAAAACCGATGAACTGAATTTTGCTTTTCATGAAATCAATCAGGTAATGAAAAGCCTGAGAAATGAAAAGGCATCGAATTACCTCTATTTGCAAACTGTGGTAGAGCATGTTCGTGTAGCAGTGCTTTGCTTTGATGAAAACAACAAAGTGGAGCTTTCAAATAAAGCTGCCAAAGAACTTTTTCAAAAAGACCATATCACTTCGCTCACTGCTTTGGCAAAAGTATCTCAAGAGGTTGCTAGCAAAATAGAAGAGCTTAAATCAGGAGAAAGAGAATTGGTTAAAGTTAAGGTTGGGGGAACACTGCTCAACCTTTCTCTTCAAGTAACCACTTTTAAACTTCAGGATAAAGACTACAAACTCGTGTCCTTCCAAGATATTAAGAGCGAGCTAGAGGAAAAGGAAATAGAATCTTGGCAACGACTAATTCGTGTGCTTACTCACGAAATTAAGAATTCTGTAATCCCAATTTCTACGCTTTCAGAAGTAATTCTTCAGGTATTCAAAAAAGAAGTGCAAGCCAAAAACAGTAGTCAAACCGAAGTAGAAGCCTATCAGGATATTGTGGGCGGACTGGAAACCATTGAAGCTCGAAGCAAGGGTTTGGCACATTTCGTAAAAACTTATGATCAGCTCACCAAAGTATCTAAACCAGAATTAAGTACTGTACAGCTTCTCCCCTTGGTCAAACGGATTGAAAACTTATTTAAACCTGATTTAGAAGCAAACAATATTGATTTTCAGATAGATGTAGATTCGACTATAGAGATCAATGCTGACCCCAATTTGTTGGACCAAGTGCTGATTAACCTCGTGAAAAATGCCATTGAAGCAATTAAGAATCAACCTTATAAATCCATTCAGTTGAGTACTCGGATTGAACAAGACAAAGTAATTCTGTCTATTCGAGATAACGGCCCAGGAATTCCAGATGAAGTTTTGGATAATATTTTTGTTCCCTTTTACACTACAAAGCAAAGCGGTTCAGGCATTGGGCTTTCTCTTTCGCGACAGATTATGGGCTTACATAAGGGCAGTATTGCGGTTAAATCAAGTAGTGAAGGAACTAGCTTTGAATTGATATTTTGAGGCTAGACGCATACTCGTCAACCTGTCAGGACGATACCTAGTTCATCATTAATTTAAAGCATCTACGACCTAACTCAAGCAAACATCCACCAACCATTACAACCGTAAAAGTATTCCCTCCTCGAGGTGGGTCAGGGAGGTAAGTAATCCCAAAATCACTAAGACATAAAAAAAGCAACCGTTTTCACAGTTGCCCTTTACAATTATAAACCAAAAATGATTCTTATTTTCCTTGAATCTGCTTAGCTACGGCTTGAACTTCGTCTAAAACGCGAAGTAAGTTTCCGCTCCAAAGCATTCCGATTTGCTCTTCGGTATAACCTCTGCGCACTAATTCTAAAGTTACATTGAAGGTTTCAGAAGCATCGTTCCAGCCTTCAACTCCTCCTCCTCCATCAAAATCAGAACTGATTCCAACGTGCTCTAAACCAATTTTCTTTACCAAGTAATCAATGTGGTCGGCAAAATCAGAGACATTCACTGGAGGGGCTTCAGCATTTATGGCTTCAGTTATTTCATCACTATGCTTTTCTTGAAAAGCTCTATAAGACTCTAGGTAGTCAGATTGCGCACCTCCAGTCATTGCTCTAAACATACCTCCAGGCTTTATTTCAAAGTTTTCTCTCTCAGCTATTCTTGCATTCACCTCATTAGACTTTTGTCGGTTAGCACTATTTTTCTCTGTGTTTAAGTAGCTTCTAAAGGCTACTGTTTGAACAACACCACCATTTTCTTTCAACATCATCAATTGCTCATCGTCAAGGTTACGGCTCACATCGTTTAATGCCCTCGCAGAAGAATGTGAAGCAATTACAGGCGCTTTTGAAAGCTTCATCATTTCTATATTCGCTGCCTTTGAAGGGTGCGAAATGTCAATCATTATTCCCCATTTATTCATTTCAGCAATTACTTGACGGCCTAAATCGCTCAAACCATTGTGTAACCAAACGCTATCACGCTCCCCTGTATTCGAGTCGCTCAATTGGCTATGGCCATTATGCGCCAAAGACATGTAACGTGCGCCTCTCTCGTAGAATTCTTTCACTCTTGAGATGTCGGTACCTATTGGGTAACCATTCTCAATACCAATCATGGCTACTTTTCTTCCAGAAGCTACAATGCTTCTTACATCGTCAGAAGTAAGGGCCAAACCAATTCTATCTGGTGCAATTTCTTCTGTCAGTCTGTGGATCGCCTTAAACTTATCATCAGCATTCTCATAAGCTTTTGTGTACCCCTCTTCCGTCAATTCTCCTTGGCCAGTGTAAACTATAAACCAAGCTACGTCTAGGCCGCCCTCTTCCATTTTAGGTAGGTTGACTTGAGTAGAAAGTCTTTCTGTATAGTTCCTTTCAGCGGTAAAATTCGAAGTATTGATGTCATCATGCGTATCAAGGGTAATCACACGCTCGTGAATTCCTTTTGCATATTCTGTTAGTTCGGCTTCGGTCATATCTCCTACCTCTTTTTGTTTAGGCTCACACGCAACGAGGACAAAAAATGCTGCGAGGAGTAATGGTTTCCATTGTTTTTTCATAATTGATATTTAAGGTCTAGTACTAAACTAGATGATTTCTTTTGGCCTGTGAAGTAAAATGATTTGAGTGGCAGAAGACTAACAAATTTCGGTGAGATTAGCCTTTCTAAATAGTTTGGAAAATGGGCGAACCACTAATCACTAATAAGTTCGCAGCGAGATGCCACGACCAGTGTCAAAGCACTAAAATTCTATTGGTAGTAGACTCTATCCCCTTAATGGATTTTAGCGTCTTCTTAGCTAAAATCGATTACCTTTATCCGAAACCTAGTAAGTAAGCATATGAACACAAAAATACTCATGATGATCACGGCCCTATTTTTAGGCCTTATAGGAGTCACACTTACTTTTATGCCGCAAGAGGTTGCTGTATTTTTAAATATGGGTTCAGACCAATACACGGAGATTGCCACGCAATTACTGGGTGCACTTTACCTTGGTTTTGCCATGCTGAACTGGATGGCGAAGGATAATTTAATGGGTGGAATTTATGGGAAACCCGTGGCCATGGGCAATCTTATGCACTTTGTAGTAGGCGCCTTTGCCTTGCTCAAAATGCTTTCAAACATTACCATGCATTGGGAATATATGGTAGCATTCACTGTGCTTTATATAATTTTCGCACTGTGCTTTATCTTTCTGTTTGTGAATCATCCGAAGGAGAAGACTGAGAATTAATTAATCATTTGGATGGATATAGACTTTTAATATATTTAATCATGAGAATTCTAGTCGTCCTTTTATTACTAAGTACTCCCCTTTTTCAACTTCGTAGCCAAGATTACAAAAAGGCTGATTTCGAACCAGTAATATCATCGCCTGTCCCTAATATGGTCTTTCCAAAGTTCAAAGGTGGGAAAAAAGCACTTGACCAATACTTGAAAGACAATGTAATTGTCCCTGATTCACTTCAAAACATTAATAATGAGGGTGTAATTGTAATGCGCTATAGGGTCAATACGAATGGCCAAATTACTGAAGTGACCACAGATAAAATCAACAGCACTTTAAGCGAGTCTTTCCACGGATTAGTTCTAGACGTTATGAAAAAAGCTGGTCCTTGGCAGCCAGGATTGAAAAATGGAAAACCTTTTAATGCAAAATTAGAAATTAGCTTCAATTTCGATAAGAAATAAGAACCCCTTACTTGTTAGTCGTTTCGTCTAATTCTTGTTCTGCTCCTATTAAGATATCCTTGATCTTGAGTAAAATCGCTTCATCCTCTAATTCACAGATTGCTTTTATCAACTCTAACTTTAGCTCATTCAATTCCTGCTCTCCCATTATTAATTACGTTTTAGTAGTTGCAGATTGTCCTTTTCGGTTGGAAAAAAGTCCGTTATATAAATCGTAAATGACTGTTGATCTGTAGTAAATCACTTTAATATCTGTACGTGAGGTTCGCTTATACAATATATAGCGGTAGCCTTGTGAACGATTAGCCAATTTACTTTCTAATGTTCCCCGTTCTGGATGGTGATGCAGTTTATAGGCAGCATCTCTTAATTCGTCAGCGATCTGTTCAGCCCTTTTAAGCGGATAGTTATCGTAGAGATAATCAAGAATCTCATAAAACCTTATTTCTGCTTGGTCAGTAATAATTACTTGGAACTTGCTCTCTTCTGTATTTTCCAATTTTCAAAGTTGGTGTTGAACTGATCAAAACTTTTAACCTTTCCAGAAGCAATATCTTGTTCTGAAGTCTCTGCTCGACTATCCATTTCTTCACTGGCTATCATTTCCTTGATGTAGTTCAATACTCTATCCTGCTGGTCTTTTTCCAACCGGAGTAAATGACTAATCAACTCTTTGTCTATAGCTTTCTCCATGACTCTGATTCTTCTGTTTGATATAAAGTTAACGATTTATACAATTATTGTTGTTGCTTTTAAAAAGACTCCAAAGGTAACCCTATCAAGCAAACAGTATTAAACATAAGCCACTAACTATTAATAAAGCAATTCCAGTTTTGTGCTTTATTTCGTTTGTAATATCTAAGTATCTATTTGCGCCCCTACTTCTATGTTCTTTATTTGGCTTATTAATTTCATCTCTTACTTCAATTATTAAAAAGACACTGCCCAAAGCAAAAAATACAAGACCTAAATAAAACTCCATATGACTTTACTGTACAGTTACTACCTTAATCTCTAGTGAGAGACTAATACTTCATTCTTCTGAACTAAATTCAGATCTCCTCACCAAGTTATTCATTCAAACTAAAAAAACCAGCCTTCCCTATATTCGGGAAAACTGGTTTTGATGTTTTCTTCTAACAAGAGAAAGGGTATTTACTCAAATATGCTCGCAAGCTTGTTTTGCAAGGCTCTACCTCTTAGGTTTTTGCCAATTACGCGACCTTCAGGGTCTAAAAGTAATGCAAAAGGAATCGCATTCACTTTGTAAGTCATAGCCGCTTCTGACTGAAAATACTTAAGGTCAGAAACGTGTGAAGGCCAGATTAAACCATCTTCGGCAATGGCAGATACCCATTTGTCTCTGGTTCTGTCTAAGGACACACCAAATACCTCAAATCCATCTTTATTGTACTTGTTATACATGGCCACCACATTTGGGTTTTCCTTACGGCAAGGACCACACCAACCTGCCCAGAAATCGAGCAAAACGTACTTCCCTCTCAAGTCTGAAAGGTTAATCACTTTACCATCGGGAGTGGGTAAAGAAATTTCAGGGGCTATATCCCCCATTTGTACTGCAGGTTTAAAGTAGGCCAAGTTATTTACAAACATTTCTACCTGACTTGAGCCTGGCAATTCCTCTTGTAATTTCTGCCCCAAACTATCTAAAAACTGATATTCTTGAGATTTGTCAGGAAAATAATCAGTTACCATTAAAGGCACAATCGAACCATTCATTTTCCAAGCCATGGTTTTTAGCTTTTTTACTTTACCAGCTTCTAAAGCGGTTCCCTCATCTACAAGCTCCTCCATTTTAAGGTTATCACCCGACTGCTGTGCTTTGCTGTAACGCTCGTTGAAATCACGTACTACATAAGAGTACTGCTCCATATAATCCTGTACTTGAGCTAGATGTTTCAGGTCTTCCGATCCCTTGGCCTCAATCATTTGTCCGCCTTGGCCATCGGCAGTAATGGTAATATCTTCTTTATCCAACACTAGAATTTCAAACTGCTGACCATATACATTGATGCGGTAAAAACCTGGCTCTGTAACTTCGGTTTCTATTTCGAAATTTCCGTCAGTATCTGCATTAACAGTTTTTACAGGCACCACTTGACCAACTTCAAACTTTTCTAAAATGATTTCTCCTTGCGGAATCGGGTTTTTAATCACACCCGATACTTTTACAGTTCCATCATTTTTGGAAGCCGAACAAGCACTAATGATCAATAATACCAATACAATCGCAATGTTTTTCTTCAATGTCATACTTATGAAAGTTCCTTTTCTAACAATTGTTTCAACTTTTTAGGATCTGCTTTGCTCCCACTTTTCTTCATTACTTCGCCCATGAATAACCCAAGTAAACCCTTTTTCCCGCTTTGGTATGCTTTCACCTTGTCGGGCAAAGATAGTAAGACTTCTTTGATCAAGTCTAACAGCTCATCACTATCAGCCACCATCAACAAATCAAGCGACTGCGCTAGTTCCATAGCCGTGGTTTCCTCTTTTAAAAGCCTCGGCAAAATACGCTGAGAGGCAATAGAAAAGCTTACTTGGTTACTTTCTACCAAATTAATCAAGCCGCTAAGTCGCTCAACCGTCAAATGGGTTTGGGAAAGTTCAATACCCTTTTCGTTCAATAGGCCTTTTATTGGGCCATTCATCCAGTTGGCAGCGGCTTTATAAGCTGGATTTCCACTGCATAACGCGTCAAAGTAATAAGCGGTTTCAGCTTCTTCAGTAAGCAGAAGCACATCATAGGCCGCCAACCCATAAACTTCTGTAAACTTCCTTCTAAGTGTCGAAGGAAGCACTGGCATTTCTGAGGTGATTTCATCGAGAATCTCCCTTGTGACAATAGCGGGAGCTAAATCTGGGCAAGGAAAGTAACGATAATCGTTCATGGTTTCCTTAAAGCGCATTCCAGCTGTAGTGCCTGTTACTGGGTCGAAGGTTCTGGTTTCTACTGCAATAGCTTTGCCTTTTAAAGCCATTTCCAATTGTCTTTCAAGCTCATGGTCAATCGCCCGCTTTACGTTACTGATGGAGTTCATGTTTTTGACCTCCACTTTGTTACCGAATTCTTTACCATCGATCGGCATAATGGAAATGTTGGCATCGCAGCGCAATTCGCCATCTTCCATATTTCCAGAACTGATGTTGAGATAACGCACTAAACGTCTGATTTCCTGAAGACAAGCCGCAGCTTCTTCAGAAAGGCTCATATCAGGGTCGGTTACAATTTCAATCAGTGGCGTGCCCGCTCTGTTCAAGTCAATAAGCGTATCTGGACCTTCATCATGAATGGATTTCCCCGCATCATCTTCCAAATGAATGTGGTGCAATTGCACGAATGGTTTGGCTAATGACTCCCCGAACAACTCAATCTTCCCTCCCACGCAAATGGGGGTTTTATCTTGGGTAGTCTGAAAACCCTTTGGGGAATCTGGGTAGAAATAGTGCTTTCGGGCGAAGTGATTCACTTCGGTAATTTGAGATTGACAAGCCAATCCCATCTTAATTGCCTTTTCTAAAACGGCCTCGTTCAACACAGGCAAAGTACCCGGATGCGCCAAAGAAACCACACTTACATGCGTGTTGGGTTCAGCACCAAAGTCGTTTGGGTCGGAAGAAAAAATCTTAGATTCAGTATTCAACTGAACATGAACTTCAAGCCCTATAACCGACTTATAACCTGATTGATATAGTTTTTCTTGGATACTATTCAAGACCGGCAAGTTTTGCTTTGGCTTCGGTAATTACCTGATCCAAACCAGATAAGTCTTTTCCACCAGCAGTCGCAAAGAAAGGCTGACCGCCTCCTCCACCTTTGATGGCTTTGGCCAAATCTCTGATCATTACACCAGCATTCAAGCCTTTTTCATTTACCACATTGTCGGAAAGTACAATCGCAATTTGCGGACTTCCTCCCACATTAGCCGCCAAAACAGCAAATAGGTTATCTACTTCGTTTCTTAGCTCGAAAGAGATTTTTTTCAAGGCATCTGCATTCGGAACCGTGATTTTTTCAATAATCACATTGAGCCCCTTTTCGGCCATTATCTTCTTCACCAACTCCTCTTTCAATTGACCCGATTGCTTGGCATGTAAAGTTTCCAATTCCTTGTTCAGCTTTTGCCTTTCTTCCATGAGAGAAGAAATGGCCTTTGCCACATCTTTAGGGCTTTTCAGCATCTCCTTGATTTCCTTTAGCAACTTATCTTGCTCCTGAACCAAATCGAAAGCTTTAGGACCAGATACCGCTTCAATTCTACGCACACCTGCCGCTACTGCTCCTTCCGAAGTAATTTTAAACATGCCTATTTGGCCTGTTGCTGCCACGTGGGTTCCTCCGCAGAGTTCAACAGAATAACTTGGGTCGAAAGTGATGACACGTACAAACTCACCATATTTCTCACCAAAAAGGGCTGTTGCGCCTAGCTTCTTAGCTTCTTCAATCGGTACATTTCTTTGCTCGTTCAACTTGATATTCTGACGAATATGGTCGTTTACAGTTCTTTCAATCTCTTCGATTTGCTCTTGCTCTACTTTGGCAAAATGCGAGAAATCGAAGCGCAATATCTTATCTGAAACCAAAGATCCTTTTTGCTGCACATGATCGCCAAGTACTTGACGCAAAGCAGAATGCAATAAGTGAGTGGCAGAGTGATTGTTCTTTATCAACTCCCTTCTTGAAGCATCAATAACGGCTTCAAACTCCGCTTGAGGCTGAGTTGGAATACGATCTACAAAGTGAACAATCAGGTCGTTTTCTTTCTGTGTATCTAACACTTTAATGGTTTCGGTCTCATTCTTCAACACTCCCTTGTCTCCAACTTGACCACCGCTTTCACCATAAAAAGGAGTTTGGTCTAGCACCAACTGATAAACTGTTCCTTTCTTTTCTTTGATTTCGCGGTATTTGATGATGCTCGTTTTTACGGCTACTTCATCGTAGCCTACAAACTCAGAAGTTTCTTCTTCCGACACTTGAATCCAATCCCCTTTTACTTGAGCTGCATCTGCTTTTGAACGTTGCTTTTGCACCGCCATCGCTTCTGTAAAGCCTTTCTCGTCAATACTCAAGCCGTTTTCTCTTGCAATCAAGCCTGTTAAATCTACGGGAAACCCGAAAGTATCGTAAAGTTCAAAAACTATTTTGCCGTCAATGACATCAGCACCTTCGGCCTTCATGTTGGCCTGAACTTGATCTAATCGCTTAAGGCCGTTTTCAAGCGTTCTGAGGAACGAGGCCTCTTCTTCTTTAATCACCTTAGCAATAAACTCCTGCTGACTCACGAGTTCATCGAAAACACCAGAAAACTGCTCCGCCAAAATTGGCAGCAGACCGTACAGGAATGGCTCTTTAAAATTGAGGAAAGTGTAACCGTAACGCACAGCCCTTCTCAAGATTCTTCGGATAACATATCCAGCCTTGTTGTTTGAAGGCAACTGACCATCGGCAATGGCGAAAGAAATTGCACGAATATGGTCTACAATTACCCTAATGGCAATGTCAGTTTTTTCAGAGGTGCCATATGCAATTCCAGATTGCTTGGCGATATAGTCAATTGTTGGCGTAAATACGTCTGTATCGTAAGTCGACCCTTTTTTCTGCAAAGCCATTGAAAGGCGCTCAAAGCCCATTCCAGTGTCGATATGCTGAGCAGGGAGGCTTTCTAAATGTCCATCCGCTTTTCTATCGTATTGCATAAAAACCAGGTTCCAAATTTCCACCACTTGTGGGTGGTCATTGTTTACAAGGTCTTTCCCAGGTGTTTTAGCTATTTCTTCTTCTGATCTAAGGTCGATATGAATTTCAGAACAAGGCCCACATGGCCCTGTATCTCCCATTTCCCAGAAGTTATCTTTCTTATTTCCACCCAAAATGCGGGCTTCATCAATGTATTGCTTCCATAAATCGAATGCTTCTTGGTCAAAATCAAGGTCTTCAGACTTGTCGCCTTCAAAAACAGTAACGTAAAGCCTATCCTTTGGCAGGCTGTAAACTTCGGTCAACAATTCCCAAGCCCAAGTAATGGCGTCCTTTTTAAAGTAATCTCCAAACGACCAGTTACCAAGCATTTCGAACATGGTGTGATGGTAGGTGTCAATCCCTACTTCCTCCAAATCGTTGTGTTTTCCTGATACACGCAAACACTTTTGGCTATTGGCCGCACGGTTATAATCGGCCTTTGAGTTGCCCAAGAAAAGGTCTTTGAATTGATTCATCCCCGCGTTGGTAAACATGAGGGTTGGATCATTTTTAATTACCAATGGTGCTGAAGGCACAAATTGATGTGATTTTGACTTAAAAAATTCGATAAATTTCGACCTAATTTCCTTTGATTGCATCTCAGATGAATTAATTGCGTTTAAGCTAAAGCTTAATTTTAGTACCTTTGCGAGAAACTTTGTGTTTCCAACTGTAAGGGCACAAAATTAGGAGAATTTCAAAAAGGATTCTTAATGTCAAAAATAAAATATTACTACGACACCGAGACTTGTAAATACGAGCGCATAAAGGTCAAAAAGCGCGATGTAGTTATAAACGCTCTAGGCTTCTTATCATTAGCGCTTGTGCTCTCTGTGGGCATTATTGTAGTGCTCGGTCAATACTTCGACTCCCCGAAGGAGGCTGCTTTAAAAGAAGAAAATAACGAATTGAAGCTCTATTATGATCTAATGAAAGATCAGGTAGACGGTATGGACGCCATGTTAGGCGTACTTCAAGAGAAAGACGACAACGTTTACCGTGTGGTTTTTGAAGCCGAACCTATTCCTGAAACAGTAAGAGAAGCTGGTTCTGGTGGTGCTTTACGCTACCGAGAGTTGCTAGAAAGCGATATGGAAAACAAAAACCTAGTCGTTAGTGCGTTAGAAAAAATAGACAAAGTAAAAAAGAAGATGTACATCCAAACCAAGTCATATGACGAAGTAATGGCACTTGCACTGGATAAAGAACGTCTCTATGCTTCAATGCCAGCAATTCAACCCGTTTCTAACGAAGACTTGAGAAGATTCTCTTCTGGTTTTGGCTACAGAACAGATCCCATCTTGAAAGTGAAGAAAATGCATTATGGCTCCGATTTCTCGGCAGAGCAAGGCACTCCTATTTATGCTACTGGCGATGGAACAATATCAAAAGTCATCACCAGTCGTATTGGTTATGGCATGCACGTAATCATTGATCATGGTTTTGGTTACGAAACCCTTTACGGACACATGAGTCGTTTTGCTGTGCGCCCTGGGCAAAAAGTAAAGCGTGGTGAAGTTATTGGTTATGTTGGAAATTCAGGAAAGTCTACAGCGCCTCATTTGCATTACGAGGTACATATTAACGGAGTAGCAAAAGACCCTATTAACTATTTCTATAAAGATTTGACCCCAACACAGTACGAAGAGATTTTAAGACTTTCTTCTATAGAAAATCAATCTTTGGGTTCTTATTCTTACCGTTAAGCTGAGGCCGCTATTTCAGATTTAATTGGGTTTAAATATTCTGTTTGAATTCCTTACATTTGAAATAGTGACCTTTTAGTTTACTTAAAGTTATTCTTTTACTTCTTTTCATAACCCATTGATATGCCATACAAAGAGAAACCAATAGAAAAGAAATATTTCACCATTGGTGAAGTAGCCAAAGAGCTTGGCGTGGCTACTTCATTGATAAGATTTTGGGAAAGTCAATTCACTTTTATCAGTCCAAAAAAGAATAAAAAGGGTAACCGAAAATTCACTCAAGAAGATTTAAAAAAGATCAAACTGGTGTATCACCTAGTAAAAGAAAAAGGCTATACACTACAAGGCGCACAAGAGCATATAAAAAGCCACAAAGAAACCATTAGCACCGATGCTGAAATGATTACTTCTTTGAAGAAAATCCGTGGTTTCTTAGAAGAAATGAAAAGCCAATTGCCATGAACCAAGACAAGCTACACCAAGTAGCCTTGTCGCTCATTCCTAAAATTGGCCCTTCCCTATCAAGGCAACTGATTAATCATTTCTCAACACCCCAACAAGTATTCAGTGCCACAAAAGGCAAGCTTTCTAAAGTGCCGGGAGTTGGTTCCAAACTATCTGCATTAATTCCTAACCAAAAGGAGCTTCTGGTGAAAGCAGAAAAAATTATTGAAGACTCCATCAAAAAGGGAATTTCAATTCACTATTATAAAGAAGCGCATTACCCTAAAAGGTTAATGAACATTTCGGATGCACCTATTTTGCTGTACTCTATGGGCAAAGTAGACCTCAACCCTCATCGAACTATTGGAATTGTTGGGACACGCAGGGCAACAAAGTATGGCTTACAAATCACCGAAGACATTGTTGCACAGATAAAACCTCAAGAAGCGACTATCATCTCAGGCTTGGCTTACGGTATTGACGTAAAAGCACATGATTCCGCTTTGAAGCAGCAGCTGCCTACCATTGGCGCCATGGCTTGTGGTTTGGATAAAATCTATCCTTCGGGAAACAGAAACACAGCCCTTAAAATGTTAGAAAATGGTGGCCTCATAAGTGAGTACCCCATTGGTACCGAAGCCGACCCTCGATTGTTCCCTGCCAGAAACAGAGTAATTGCAGGCATGTCGGATGCACTCATAGTGGTGGAAGCTGCCAAAAAAGGAGGTGCTTTAATTTCAGCGAATATTGCCGATAGCTATGATGTACCCGTTTTTGCCGTACCTGGTGAAATTGGAAACACTTATTCTGAAGGTTGTAATTTATTGATCAGAAATATGAAAGCGGCTATTTTCACTTCATTTCAAGATGTGGTGGAAGCCCTTAACTGGGATGTTCAAGAAAGTACGCAAGCCAAGAACCCAGAATTAAAGTATAAGGATTTACAAGGCGATGAAAAGATCATTGTTGAGGTGTTGTTAAAAAACGGGCAACAAATGCACATTGACAAGCTCAGCTGGCAAAGTCAATTGAATATGAGCACATTAGCCTCTCTGCTATTACAAATGGAGTTTGCAGGCTACATTAAGCCCTTGCCAGGGAAAGAGTTTAGGTTGGTTTGAGCTTTTTACTCGACAAACTCAAAAGCTAAATCATTCTATAAGCATCTTCACGATTCACAAGTCCAAACCATCTGTGTTGCTGAAAATTCCGAACCTTCGGAACCTACGGGAAGACTGAATATTTGGCTTATCTGCGTTACATCTATCTTTTACACAAACTCAAAAGCTAAGTCATGCTGTAAGCATCTTTTCACGTCTTATACGTCAAACCCATCCGTATTACTAAACCTAAGAAACTGTGTCTCGTGAAAATCCCGAAGCTTCAGAACCTACGGGATGAACTTATATAGTTGGCTTATCTGCGTTAAGTATATCCTTTGCTCAAAATCAAAAACTAAGTCATGCTGTAAGCATCCTTTTCAGTAGCACAAGAAACAGTTAGTAATGGCTAAGAAGCTGTGCTTCGTGAAAAGACCCTTACAGGGTGACTGTATAGTAAACATATTCAATCAAATCAATCAGAGACACAAACTTCAAAGCTTAGTCATGCTGTAGGCATCTTCTTCAGTAAAGTAAGAAAATGAGATATATCAAACTCTTAATTCGTACATCAAACCTCTAAAATCTAACCTTAATTCTGCCCTAAGCCGTAGCTTCCCTCCTCCAACAGGTTATACACCAAGTTGTGAATATTAGGACGCACATTCAGTTGATAAATCTTGCTGTTGTTTCTTGTAGGATTGACTCTATTGGAAAGAAAGACGAATAAAAGCCCAGTAGCAGGGTCTGCCCAAACGAATGTTCCTGTGTAGCCAGTATGGCCAAAACTTGCCGGGCTGGCGTGTTGGGCTACGCTAGAAGCTGAGAAGCTGTAATCAATCAATGGTTTATCGAAACCTAGGCCTCTGCGGTTTCCTGTTTCGCAAAATTGACATTCGGTAAATTCTTTGATTGTAGCAGCGCTCAAATACTCTCTTCCGTCATATACTCCCCCATTCAAAAGCATTTGGTACACTTTGGCTAAATCTCTGGCATCAGAGAATAAGCCAGCATTGCCCGAAACGCCTAACATCATGGCTGCACCCTCGTCATGAACTACCCCGTGTAAGGTTTCCATTCTGAAAAAGTCATCTACCTCGGTAGGTACAATTCGATCTAAAGAAAACCTTTCCTTGGGCTTAAAACCTAATGTTTCTGCTCCCAAGGGCTTATAGAAGTTATTATTCAAGAATTCGTCAAATGCTTCTTCAGACTCCCTTTCAACCAATTCTGGGAATAAATAAAAGGGCAAACCAGAATAGAGATAACTCTTGTCATCGCTCACTTTTGTGCGCTTGATCATTTTATAAATCTTCTTCTCCTTAAAATCTTTATGTAGAAAAAGGCCTGTTTCAGAAATACGATATGGAAATCTTCTTGAGGAATCCGATTTCACTGTATTCCATTTGTATTTACCATTCTTACGCTGCACTTCAGACCAATAGGGAATCCAAGCTTTTAATCCCGCTTGATGTGCCAAAACATCCCTTATCGGTAAATCAGCCTTTTCGCCCTTTGCTACTTTAGGGAAGTAATGTCCGAAGGTTTCTTCCAAACTGAATTTCCCTTCATCGTGAAGCTTCATAAGCGCCAAAGTGGCTGCGGTAGTTTTGGTTACAGAAGCCAAATCGTAGATATCGCTGTTTTTGACTTCGATGGATCTATCGTAAGTATGGTAGCCAAACGACTTCTCGTAGAACACAATACCATCCTTGGCAATCAATAGCTGACAACCCGGAAATGCTCCAGAATCTAAAGCCTGCTGAATAATGGATTGTATCCCAGCCTCCAAAGCAGCCGAATTGATCCCAACTTCTTCTGGTTTGCCATCAACTAGTTTATTGAAAATACTTTCAATCTTAACAGGAGTTTTCTCCTTTACCTGAAACTCTGTTTGACGAGCCATGGAAGAAAACGAGGCCAGAACTAAACTAGTTAATAAAAAAATATTGCGGATCATTTTCGAATATATCAAGCTTACGGACTGCATCAAAATTATTGAAAATTTAGGCTAAGCTGGAAATACTTCACTGGCCATCAACATGGCTTTTGAGAAAGCCTTTCGGTCTAAGTTCAAAGCTACATTTTGCTCATCAAAATAACGTACCAAAACTTCGGTATCGATGTTGCCTGTTAGTGCATCGGTAGCCATTGGGCAACCGCCAAAGCCTTTCATTGCCGTGTCGAATCTACGGCAGCCCGCTTTATAAGCCGAGCTCACTTTCTCAACAATTTTCTGAGGTGTAGAATGGAAATGCGCGCCTATTTCCGTAGTTGCATAGGCGGTTATGCTATTTTTAAAAATTTCTTTAATCACCTGTGGTTCAGCAACTCCTATTGTATCAGATAAACTTATGATTTCAACTTTTAATTGAACAAGTTTTTCTACAAACTCGGCTACAATTTCAGCATTAAAGGTTTCGCCATAGGGGTTTCCGAAGCCCATAGAAATGTAAGTCACCAGTTTTTTATTGTGTTTGATGCAGAGGTTTTGGATCGCCTCCAACTGCACCAAAGCTTCTGCAATTGACTTGTTTGTGTTCCGCATTTGGAACTGTTCCGAAATAGAAAGCGGGAATCCCAAGTAGGTAATTTCTTCAAAATTGACAGCGTCCTCCGCCCCTCTTGTATTAGCTATAATGGCCAGTAATTTCGACTTGGTATTTGACAAATCTAGCCGACTTAAAACGTCAGCGGTATCACGCAATTGCGGAATGGCTTTAGGCGACACGAAGCTTCCAAAATCAACAGTATCGAAACCAACTTTGAGCAGTTGATTGATGTAAGCTGCTTTGGTTTCTGTGGGTATAAAATCATGGAGGCCTTGCATGGCATCCCTTGGGCATTCAATAATTTTCATGGACTTGCTTTGAGTTACTATTTAAAACAATTGAGGCGAAAAGTAAAATCTCAATTCGCTATCAAGAAATGGAAAGGTCAACTCGATTGATTCAGTAAGAGTTTTTAACCACTAATAGTTCTCTAAATTGCCAATAACATATGTTTGATCTGTACTGGCTACAGCGTTACCTCCTTCTTTCTCCAAAGTAACCGCAAAGGTCTTCACCGCACCCTCAATGGTTTTTAGTTGCTGTATCCACGGGCTATACTCTATGACACCGGCATCGACTGGTGCTTTTCCTTCTTCTATTGCCCAAAGTTGATATTGATGTCCTTTTGGTGGCTTTGGTAGATTATCCGCACTCAAAAAAACAGCTTTGGTGTTTTTATCCCAAAAGACATTTGCGTAAGCAGCTGGAGATAAATCTGAACCTGACATTCGTACATGAAGATTGTTTGTGTTTAAAAAATGAGCCATTTTCGACTTTAGATGATCAATCTCCTCTAACTCCGATTCAATTTTATAAGCCATTTCGGAGTTTTGAGCGCCCACCTCTTTTATCTTCGCTTGGCTAGTTTTCATTCTTCCATAGAAAAATACGTTCATTGCAAGGCTGGTAATTAACAACAGAACAAGTATTAGCGGCCAACGAGAAGTTGTATTCATCCTTTTGATCTGAATGTTTGGTGAATCTTCCACTACACGAATAAAGGCATCGCGTTCACTTTCTTCAATTTTCGATAAAGCTTCCTTCAAGTCCATACCTCCCCTAACTTCGCCTTTGCTCTGCTCATTTAATCTATCTAAATAAGCTTTTAACTCAGGGTATATGGCTACCAAACGTTCTACATCCATCTTTTCCGCTTCACTCAGCTTCCCGAGTGCGTATGCTTCCAAAACTCCCGATGCAATGTATGATTGAGTATTCATTAGCGCCCTTAAATTTTCCTTGTGTCTCTAGAACAAATCTATACTGTTGAAACATGACTACAGATCAATTGTTTGAGTATTTCGCTTTAATAAAAGCGGTGGAGAAATTCACTCTCTCAGGATGCAAATCAAAATTATAATTAGTCAATATTACTCAATCAAATAGAATCGGCTAATTTGCATTCATGAATTGGAATACCCTTCAATCTTCTCTTCAAGGCGACTTATTTACAGACAGTACCACTCGAAAGCTCTACGCTACCGATGCTTCTGCTTACCGTGAACTACCTTTGGCCGTTGTTATTCCCAAAGGAGAAAAAGACCTCATTACCTTGGTCAATTTTGCCAGAGAGAATAAAACAAGCTTGATTCCAAGAACTGCAGGCACTTCCTTGGCTGGACAAGTGGTAGGCAATGGCATTGTAATCGATATGTCTAAGCACTATGGAAAGGTGTTAGAAGTAAATACTGAAGAAGGTTATGTTTGGGTAGAACCCGGAATTGTTCGCGATGACCTCAACAAACACTTAGCGCAATACGGAGTGTTTTTCGCACCAGAAACTTCTACCGCTAATCGCGCTATGATTGGCGGAATGATTGGCAATAATTCATGCGGATCAAATTCAGTAGTATACGGAAGTACAAGAGAGCATTTACTTGAAGTAAGAACCATTTTGGCCGATGGCAGTAAAGCCAGTTTTGGCTCAGTTGGCACCGATCAGTTGTTAAGTATTCAGGACAAAACACTTCAGGGTAACATTTATGCTGAAACTCTTAAAATGCTTCAGCAGCCCATTAATCAAAAAGAAATCGTTGAGGGTTTTCCGAAACCAGATGTACCCAGACGAAACACGGGCTATGCTTTAGATATGCTTTTGCGCCATCAGCCTTTTGTCGAAAATGGTGCCCCATTCAATTTCAGTAGTCTAATTGCAGGCTCTGAGGGCACATTATGCTTGGTTACCCAAGCCAAACTAAAACTCACTCCACTCCCGCCCAATCATAAACGCTTGGTGTGTATTCATTCTGAAACTATTGATGATTCCCTTCGGGCAAATTTGGTTGCGCTGAAATATGCGCCATCGGCTTGTGAGTTGATGGACCACTATATTTTGGAAGCAACCAAGCGAAATGCCATGTACAAGGCCAATCGCTTCTTTGTTCAAGGCGACCCGCAAGCTATTTTGGTGGTTGAGTTGAATGGTGAAACTGAAATTGCTGCAGACAGTAAAGTAAATTCACTTATTGCTGAGCTAAAAGCCTCTAACCATGGTTATGCCTACCCTGTAGTTCAGGGGGATGGAATTAAACTGGTTTGGGATTTACGAAAAGCAGGTTTAGGACTACTGTCCAATATTCCAGGCGATGCCAAGCCTGCTCCTGTGATTGAAGATACCGCAGTAGATGTTAAGGATTTGCCTGCCTACATCCGTGAATTCAACCAAATTCTTGAGAAGTATGGACTGTTTGCTGTGCATTATGCGCATGCGGGTTCGGGAGAATTGCACTTGCGCCCTATTCTTAATTTAAAGACAGAAGAAGGTCAAAGACTCTTCCGCACCATTGCCGAAGAAATTGCCACTTTGGTAAAGAAATACAAAGGGTCGCTTTCTGGAGAACACGGTGACGGACGTTTGCGTGGTGAGTTCTTGCCTCAAATGATTGGTGAGCACAATTACCAACTGGTAAAGCAAATGAAGCGTATTTGGGACCCTAAAAACATTTTCAACCCCAACAAGATTGTGGACACTCCTCCGATGGACACTTTCTTACGCTACGAAAAAAATCAAGTCACGCCTGAGTTCGATACCGCATTTGACTTTTCAGAACATGAAGGGATTCTCCGCTCTGCCGAATTATGCAACGGTTCGGGTGACTGCCGAAAAACAGAACTGAGTGGAGGTACTATGTGTCCGAGTTATATGGCCACCCGTGATGAAAAAGACACGACACGTGCCAGGGCCAATATACTGCGCGAAATCCTTACGCATTCCACAGAGGCCAACCCTTTTGATAATCCAGAGATTAAGGAGGTAATGGATTTATGTCTATCCTGCAAAGGCTGTTCTTCTGAATGTCCTTCTAATGTAGACATAGCCAAACTTAAAGGTGAATGGCAGCATCAATACCACAAAAGCAATGGAATTCCTTTCCGTACTAAACAGATTGCCCACTTTTCTAAAAGCATGAAGTTGGTCAGTAAAGCACCTTGGGCTTATAATTTAGTGTTTGGAAATCGCCTAACCGGAAATATTGCCAAATCGATTGCGGGATTTGCGAAAGAACGAAGCATGCCTGCATTGGCCAAACAACCCTTGGCCCAGTGGTTGATAAAGGAATTTAAACCTCAAACCTCAAATCGTAAGGTCTATTTTTTCTGCGATGAATTCACCAATTACAATGATGCTGAAATTGGTAAAACCACTGTCCTGCTGTTGGATAAACTAGGTTATGAAGTCCTATTTGTTCCTCATGCCGATTCTGGTCGTCCACAGCTATCTAAAGGTTTGTTAGATGAAGCCAAAGTTTTGGCAGAGCAGAATGTTGATCAATTCAGTGCGCTAGTCGATGTCAATGCTCCTTTAATTGGCGTAGAACCATCTGCTATTCTGACTTTTAGAGATGAGTACATCAGCCTAACGCGAGGCGAAATGCAGCAAAAGGCAAAAGTGCTTTCGGCACATGTGTTTACCATTGAAGAGTTTTTGGCCCAAGAAATTGATAAAGGGAATATTACTTCCGAGCAATTCAGTACCGAAACTAAGCTTATTAAAGTACACGGTCATTGCCACCAGAAATCGCTTTCGTCTATGGTACCCACCAAGAAAATGCTTTCGTTGCCCAAGAACTTTACCGTGCATATGATTGCTTCGGGCTGCTGTGGTATGGCTGGATCGTTTGGTTATGAAAAGGAGCATTATGAGGTATCGATGAAAATTGGCGAATTGGTGCTCTTCCCTACGGTGCGCCAACAACCTAAAGAAGTCATTATTGCTGCTGCGGGAACGAGTTGCCGTCACCAAATCAAAGATGGAACGAGTAGAATTGCCAAACATCCAGTTGAGGTGTTGTGGGAGGCTTTGAAGTAAGGAGGCTGGCCAAAATAGACCTTCAACTATTTTTGAATGCGGAAACAAGAACAGAAGGATATTAATATTATCTCGCCCTTTCAGGGCTTAATAAACTCTAATATGTAATAGGAACGGGTTGCACCCGTTCCTATGTTATTTCGCCCCGTTGGGGCTTTTCTAGTGCGAAATGATTAAGTTATAAGCCCTGAAAGGGCTTCATATCAAAACGAAGGGTGTAACCCTTCGAGAAACGAAAACCTCTCCACCAAAGTCCTGCAAGGACAAAGTCAACCCTTCCTTATGTATCTAGCCTTCAAAGCTTTCACAAAACTATAATGAGCGAAACCGAATCGCCAGTCTGATCTTTACAACGAAAGTAATAACCTAACTTAAATCAGGTTATTAGCGCATTTTTTAACAAATATTTCCTAGCTTAAACCTCATGAAAAAATTAAGCGTCACCCTTGTTTGTCTTCTCTTCCCTACTCTTTTGTTAGCGCAATTGCCTAAGCACTTGGAGGGCAAAATGACTTATCCGGTTTTTGATTTCCACCCTATGGTGGGAGTTGTTAAAACAAAAGCTAAAGCACTTAACTATGATAAAGACCTTGAGTACAAAGTAGCAATAGATGTTACGGATAAGGTTTACGACTCCACAAAGGTGATGGGTACACTATTAGAAGTAGCCAGAGCCTATAATTTAAACATTGCCAATGGAGTTCCGAAAAGGAAGTTGAAGGTGGCTGTCGTGATTCATGGAAGCGCCATTCAAGGCATTTTGAATAATGAAGCTTATCAGACAAAGTTTGGGGTACCCAATCCAAACATAGCGGTGATTAAGGAAATGAAGAAAGAGGGAATCGAATTTTACGTTTGTGCGCAAGTCTTGGCTTTCAGGCAAGTACCAGAAGAAAACGTAGTGAAGGATGTCGACCTCGCTATATCGGCTAAAACAGCACTGATTACCCTAGACCAAATGGGCTACACTTATATGAATATGAATAATTGATTAAATAGAATTTCCAGACCTGTCAGGTTTTTGAAACCTGACAGGTCTGGAATTACTCTCACACTTCCAGCGTCAGGTCGCTTACTCTTTTATAGCCTTTGATATGAATGGCTTGATCATCAATTTCTACAACGGCAAAGCTATTGTTCTCCAAACCTTCGTAGTCTACCATACCTAACTGCGTGACATAGTGAATTCCATTGATTTCAGTGTGTTCTTCTGCATGAACATGGCCATGAAATACGGCCAATACTTTGCCTGAGGCTTCAAACAGTTGCTGAAATCTCTGATAATGGTTGACATGAAACTTAGCTCCTTCTTTATTGAATTCATAAAGCGGGTGATGACAGAAAACAATGGTCGGTAAGCTGTTCTCTTCTAAATCTTGCTTGAGCCAATTGAACTCCACTTCGGGAATATTGGCATCCTGCCAATCGGCTCCTTCTTTGTAAAATTGGTCTCTCCCATCAGCATGGTAATTCGCATCCAACACCACAAAATGAAACCCTTCTTTATCAAAAGAATAATAACCCTTCGACTTATCAATGCCCGTATTCTCTATATGATTTAGAAACTGGCTTTTTCTAATGCTATCTACATCATGATTACCAACACAATGATATCGAGGGCCGTTAAATTTGGCGTATGCATTCTCTAGCGTTTCTAAATACCGAAGTGTATCGGCTTCTTTTTGATTCAGATCTTCATCTTTAAAATCACCCAAATGAGCTACAAAACCCACTTTTTCACGGTTCATTACCTCCACAAATTCATTCATTTTTTCGATGGAATCGCGGTAATAACGAGTACCAGCATGCTCTCGGTCGGCATAATGTGAATCGGTAGTAATACCAAATCTGATTTTAGAGGTTTTATCAGGTTGACAAGCATAAATTGAAAGTGGCAGAAAAGTAGATAAAGTAACTAAACCACTGTTTTTAAGAAACTTCCGCCTTGAGTTGTTCACTTCTCTACTATTCATCTTCTGTTACTTTAGATTTTATACCTAAAGTAACAAAAGCCTTAAGGAATTAGAAAGTCTTTTAAGTTAGCAATCTATTAACATACCTACTCTCCGATCAGTATCCTGTATAAATAAAAGGCGACCAGAAATATGGATGCGTTTGATCTCCGTATTTACCTGCAATAAAATTGCGTTTTACTTCAACCAAAGCAGCAGTAGTAGCCATTTTTTGATTGAACATTCTACGGTAAAGTTCTACACTTAAATACATGGTGCCCGTGTCACTTACACTCCATAAAGAAGTAAGACTGCTGTTTACACCCGCATTGAATAAGGCCTGATTTAAGCCTTTAATTCCATCCCCTGGCGACTCTACTCCTAGCGCAGTTTGGCAGGCGCTGAGCATTACAAAATCAACAGACAAATTCAGTTTTTCTAATTCACCCACCACGAGCATTCCGTCTTCACCATTTACGGGTGTTGGCTTTACTGTCATGGCAATGGAGCTTAAATCAAAAACATAAGGGTGTACGCTGGCATGACTCGACAAGTGCACAGCCTTGAACTTACCCAGTTCATTCGCTTTACTCATGCGTTTCAGCTCCTGCTCAGTCATCATATCGTCTAATCGGGTTTCACCATTTGGAATAAGGTCGTTAATCACCACTACCTCTTTTCTTCCGCCTTGCAAATAAGACATCGGATCTTTTCCTTGAAAAGTGGCAAAAGCATAATCAAGCGGTTGGTTCTTTTGCAAATCTTCGCGCACACGGTAGCGCAGCTTTTCTAAGTCGCCCAATGAGTTTAAAGGTGCTTTGGCTACGGTATAATTCTCATAAGTTGCACCTCCAAAACCCAATACGCTTTTCTCATAGGTCTTTTTTGGCTGACTTCTCAGAGTAGAAAGTAATGCGGCATTTGGAATGTAGCCGATTTCGAAGCGTTCCGCCAAATAGCGTCCGTTAATATCAATCAGAGCATCAAAAGGAATAGTACCGATTAAGCCTTCTGGGCTGATGGTGAGCTTGGTAATGCCTTGCAGTTTTTCTTCCAAGCCATCGATAAACGTAATGTGGAAGCGTTTTAATAAATCAGGTACTTTCTCTTTCTGGAAGAACACATACTGGCCATCCACCACTTTGGCTTCCATATGCTTGCGTAAATACTGGGTCATTAGTTTAAATTCGCCCGGAGCAAACATATTGGGTTTGCGGGTTTTTTCGCCCGTTAAATAATCTAGGTTCGGACTTCTAAACTCTTGCTGTGCTAGTTCCTTCTCTAAAACAATCAGTTCGGGGTCACCTTCTAGCAAATCCACAAAAGCACCAGCCGATCTGTTATATCGGGTAAATACTTCGTTTTTGGTCACCAAACACATTAAGTAGGTGCCTTCGTAGGTTGTACCTTTAGAAACATCGATAAAAGAAAGGTATGCCTCTTTTCCCCCCAGAATAGTCTGCAATTCCTTTAAGCTCAATTGTTTCTTCCCGCTCCTTTTGTCATTCAAAAGCGAATAAGATCGGTTGGATTCAATCACGTCATAGATTTTATCGAACTGCTTGGTTTCATAATAGGTGGAAGCCAAAAATCCGTTGATACGCTGAAATTTATCGAGATAACCACGCTGCGCCAAAGGATCTAACTTTTCTAAAGCAGCAATTTCTTCTGTTCTGGCCTTTTCAAACTGCACAACTGCTTCGGCATATTGTTTAGCATCCATCAAGCGAACACCATCATTATAAGGATTTCCAGTGAGTTCCACGGCTCCTTCACCTCCAAGAATATTGGCCGTGGTAGAAATTCCGTTTTTCGCAAAGTTGACATAATCGTATTTGTCGACTCCTGGAATTTTAAGGAAGTTTTCGACACGCTGAACTATGGCCTTACCCTTTTCCACTTCCTTATTGAAAGCATAGGCTCTTAAGATTATATAATAAGCCTCGGCCAAATACTCTGGCGATTTTATCTTCGGTAAAATATTCACATAGGCATCGGCCATTCCCGAAGCGTCTGCAAGTTTTCGCTGCTCTGTAAGCGACATAGTAAGGTAAAAGTAAATTTTGGCCAATACAGCGTTTGAAGGAATGTTGCCTTTCAAGTCGGTCAACATCAGGTTGCTGGCAGACTCTACTTTATCCCAACGCTTTAAAGATGCTTGAAGACTGGCTAATTTTACATATGCACGATAGCGCGAAGCAATACTATAATTGGCCTGATCGAAAACGATCTTCTCTAAATGCGGTTCTAACTTTTGCCCGAAAGTAAAGTTCACTTTTTCGGCCATACCGACAATACTCACAAAGGCATCTGCATATAATGACCTGGAAATCAATCCCTCTTTAACTGCGGCTTCAGCAGCTACCCAATCGGCTAAAATCTTATCGGCAGTGGTGTTACTTGCTACACCCTCATAAGTTGCTCCAAGGCTTGAAGCTAAATTTTCGAAAGTAGCTTTGGCCCTTGCCACACTTTCTTGGCTAAAGTTTGTCAGTGCAGCTCTAGCCCTTTGTACCGAATTGGTTAATTGAGGATAATTGGAAAGGGAGTTTACATAAGCACTTAGGTTTTCATAATTCCTTTGCATGGTGGTGGCATCTGCCCCCATGGTTTGCATATTTCTTAAAAACCGTTCTGCCTCTATTGGCCGATTTGCAAAAACCGCGTAAATAAACCCATAATAGCTATTTGGAATATCGTAGCTGTTATAGGCCACCGACCATTGGGCCAAATCGACCGCATTGGTGGGCTTACTATTATCATAAAGGGCTGTAGAAGCCAAAATAAAGGCTTGAGAGTTTTCTGGATAAACCTCTAACAGATCGATTGCAGCATTGAGTTTAGCACTGATATTTTTTGACTGCTTGGCTTGTTGATAGGCCGCGTAACTTGGGTGAGCTTCTATCTGCGCTGGTGGAACACTTACCTGAGCAACAGCCAGTTGGTAAAATAAAATAAGAGCGATGGATGTGAAATATCTTTTCATAGTGAGTGAATTTTAAGCTTTGTGAATGACGCGAGGCCTTAGAATGACTTTAATTGAGCACCGTCCATGTAGGTTGCAGCCTCATGCTTGTTGTCCGAATTTCTTTTTAAGAAATTTCCGTGCTTCCGACCGTTCTTCATCTGAGCTATTTCAGCGGTTTTATCGAAATACCAAGTCATTTGAAGTCCATTTGCAATTCCCTCAGTGTATTCCGCAAAAATGATTTTACTTTCAGACATTAGAAATTGCATGGTCATTCCATCCATTTTCCCGTTCTTCCAGGTGCTATACACTGCGTCATTTCCGTTGATAGAAACTCCTTTTCCGTTGTCGCAATTACCCATAACACAAGGTGCGGTGCCAGTTGTAGGCAAAGGGCTGTTACTCACGTGAACATCGTTTTTATAGTCTTTAAACTCATAGCCCGCCTTAGTTCTGACAACATGCAGACCTTCCTTCTTCCCTTCTATATATTGGCCAAAGGCATACAGGTTGCCATCACTTTCATAACTGAAGAACCCGTGCCTTTTTCCATCTTTAAAAGTGCCCCAAAACTTACCAAAATCACCTGTTTGATTAGCGATACCATTGAGTTTGCCGTTTTCGTAAAAACCTACCTGATAGCCATAATCTTTGCCATCGGATCCTAAAAGCTTGGCAAATGAATAACCATTCTGGCAGTCGCCTTTCACGCACTCAATACTGTTTTGAGCGAAAAGGTTAAAGTGAATGAAAGCAATAATAATTGTGAGCTGCAATCTTTTCATGGTGAGCCTTATGTTGTTTGTTGGATTCAACAAAGCTATTCAGCTACAAAGGCAGGTTCAATAGGGCAATTGACGTAATTCAACAGAAGATTTGGAGAATCAATTAACGGAGAAATAGGCTTGACCTTAATCGGCTATCCCCCTAGTGGGTTGGTTGATCTTAGTGAAGTAATTTAAGAAACACCTGTATTTGGTGGGCTCGAATTAATAAGTCTGTAGTTCAGCAAAAAGCAATTCATGCTCCGACCTTTTTTTAGCTTTACCGAGAGTTTATACATCATGCTTTCATTTTGTACATCCTCAATTTTGAAGTCCGTATCATTTAGAATTGGAAATCTATTTTTGAGCATTACTCTTTGCTCTCTCCAACTTCTTGTTATTTGTATTTGATAGGGTTCTCAGTAAATATTTAAAGCTACTGTTACTGTAAACGTAGGACACTACCTAAGGACTATTAGTTTAGCATCCGCCCTGCTTCATTTACAGTTAAGTCATTAAGAGAAAAATTTTAAGTGAAAACGGAGTTCTACATTTTAATCCACTTTACAGTTATACCTCAATCTCCATATAAAGCTTTACATCAAGTACATGATCAGCCCACGTTGCAAATTACTTGTGAATACAGAATTAGAGAGCCTCCGCCAGAAAAAATCACTTGTAGAGCTGGGTATGGTCGAACTTTTTTGACGAGTTCAGAAGGCAGGACATTGAATTACTCAAAGCCAATTTACTGAGATCTGGTCTGGAGCTTCTAGATGACAAGAGAAACATCTTAGAAGAAAAGATCAAAAGTACTTTCACAGAGATGATTTACCACACAAATGAACTTCCAAAGGCCAATTATTCAGACTACATCAGCCATAAGCTAAATTAAGACTATACTTGCTTTGCTAATAAGTTATCTGAAGTAAAACGCATTACGATTCAGCATTACATTATCATGCACACAATTGAAAGGGTCATAAAATTGATTCTTTACGATGAGTTCTCCCTATCCTATATCGCATATAAAATGTATTACAGCAGTTCGGCACATTTGTCGAACCAATTCAAAAAAGGAACCAGCCTCACTCCCTAATTCTTTAAGCAACTTAAGCGAAAAAGGAATCTGAATTTAGCATATTTGCAACTTAGGTAGTTAACAAAAAATGAAAGTCTATAAATACTGACTAAATTAAACATTTAAGTTGTCAGCTTCATTACTCTCTTGGAAAATCTTAAACGATTATCTAATAAGCGCCACAGTTCCTGTCTGAGTAAATTGTAAAATCTGACCATTTATTTCTCCTGAATAAACCACATTATAGCTGTACGTTCCAGAGGAGACTGGCTTACCACTAACAGTTCCATCCCAAAAGGAATCAAGTGCTTTAGTATGATAAACTTGATTACCCCAACGATTAAAAATACTCAGTTCAAATAATAACACTCTGGATCCCATGATTTCAAAAGTATCATTAACACCGTCACCATTAGGTGAAAAAGCATTGGGAAGAAATATTTTCGGATAGCAGGCTTCGGTTACCTCTATATAAACACGAGGTTTCTCACAAGTCCCATTTGAAACCTCTAACCAATAAATACCTGCACTATCTACAATTAAAGAAGGCAAACTACTCCCATCAGACCACAGGTAATCTATATTATTTGATTCCAACTCGGGCATGATCTCTAACTGCTCAATCCCCTCACAAACCACTGTATCTGAAATCATCTTGAAAGAGAAATTTTCATCAACTTTGATGTTAATAGGGTCTGACATTTGGCTTATGCACCCATTATTTTCAACATACAAGGTATACATACCAGATTCTGTCACCTCTAAAGTAGGATTTGTAGAACCATTACTCCACGAGATATTACCAGTTGCAGTTGTGCTTAAGTTTACCGAGCCCCCTTCGCAAAATTGCGTTGCACCCATAACCTCAATTATTGGTTGTTCAGGAATTGGATTGACTATTACCTCAATTTCTCTAGAAGGAATCCCATCCTCACAAATTTCAGATTTTTGCCAAACCGTATAAATTCCAGATTGACTAACCGAAATAGTCTGAGAGGTTTCACCAGTAGACCAAATAATATTATCGCTAAGGTCGGAAGTCAATTCAACACGACCACCTTCACAGAATTCTATAGGCCCCGTTACCGTAACAGTTGGCTGGATTGGTGGAGGGGCAAAATTAATTGTAACAGTATCTGAATTTATACTTTCACAACCAGATTGATTAACAGATTTCACCCAATATTCACCCGATGTAAAAACTGTTATTTTGGTTGTTGTTTCTCCGGTAGACCACAATATGTTGCTATCCACAGATGACTCCAATTCGTATGACGAACCCGAACAAATATCTATATCTGTCGAGTTTATTCCTAGTATTTGAGGCACTGGAAGGTTATCTAACACTTTTAAATTGACAGTTGCCACATCTATTTTGCCAAACTCGTCCGTAACACTGATAGTTACTTCAGTCTCCCCAAAACTTTCAAACCTAATAATATCCAAAACATATCCTGATGATGACCTTGTAATAGAGGCATTCTCATCAATCAGAACACTCTGGTTTGAAGAGTTAAGTGATATGGCAAGTCCATCATAATTATCATCTGATAAATCAATATCAAAATGAAACTCTTCTAAAGAGCACACCATCAATTCTTCTTGAGTTATGTTTATGCTAGGCGGGGCATTTGAATACCTTGCAATAAAAGCACTCTTTTTACCCATGCCAACAATCACAGGCTGTACTCCTTGGTTCAAATCAGCATCAAAATCGTAACTTCCTCCCACCAAAAGAAATGAAGTATCAGTGTCAAAAATAACATCTTCAATACGAGCAGATCCCGCTCCACTTGGCAACGACTCATATGCTCCAGAGTACATTATTTTACCGTTTGGGCTATACTTAACTACATAGGAATCATAACCCCCATTGTAGTTGTAAATGGTATCTCTTATTGCTTCCGACTCCGTCACTATTAAATCTTGTGTTCTGATTCCAGTTATAAGAATCTCATCATTTGAATTAATTGCCAAGCCCTGAATTTTATCCTCTTGTTTACCTCCTAAATGGCTATACCAAATCAAACTTCCAGACTGGTCAAGCTTCATTAGTACGGCATCACTCCCACCTCGCCCTACTAATTCATCCGTATAACCATCCAAGTATGTCCTTAGGTATACATCATAAAACAATATTAAATTTCCTTCAGAATCGATTTTCAATATACCTGACTCTTCATTACCCGGTTCGGGGTTCTTAAAACCTGTGGCCCTCACAAAATCTCCATTCTGTGTAAATTCAGAAATATACAAAACCGCATAATTAGAAACATTGGTATAATATTCTGCTGAGAAGTTAAAAATCCCAGGACCAAAGTCAAGGTCAGTTCCTTCTTCCTTTCCCGTGATCAAAATATTATTGTTGGGTAAAATAGCTATATCAGAAACCAATGATCTCTCAGGAGATTCGGATGCCTTAGCCCAGATTAAAGTTCCTTCTGAAGAGTACTTGGCCAAAAAAACAGAAGGTCTACTCGTAGGATTAGTTAGAACAAATTTTGAAGATGATGGATCAAAATCTAATTCCAAGCCCATTATCCCCGTAATAACAATATCTCCGTTATTATCAATTTCTGCATCAGAGAAAGAACTGAACCCAGTTTCTCCAATAACTTCTGCCCAAATTAAAATACCTTCTGAGGAATATTTAGCAATAAAAGGAGCTCTGTCCACATCAAAACTCCCCCTTTTATATTCAGCACTTGTTGGATCAAAATCTGTTGGCCCACCAACGTTCCCAAAAACCAGAATATTATCATCTTCATCTACCAATATCTCATTAACTCCGATCTCATCATTTATACTAGAAATGCGAAAAGCCCATAAATAATTACCCAATCGATCGTATTTGGCAAAAAAAGAATCTTGGTAACTCAACGAGGGTGGTATTTCTACTCCAATTTTCGGATCAAAATCAACGCTCCTATTTGCATAGCCACCAACAATGATATTCCCATAACTATCTGTGGTTACAGTTTTTATTACCGACTCTCTTTCTGATTCCAGTGCAAAAACCCATTGCAAGTTTTGACCATATAGATGCTTACCGCAATGAATAAGTATTAATAAATATATTAGCCTTTTAGCCCGTACTTTCATTTATAGTAGCCAGAGTAAGAAGATGAGTTCAATGAAGTTACTCAATATATAGGAAATATTACTCAAGTAAAGGTTCATGCAATGAATAAATTATCCATACAATATCTCCTAATATGGGTTAAGCAAGTTTTCCTTTAAATGGATTATCAGAATGCTAGATAATCAAGGCTGTTAGTGAAAACCCGATTGAAGTATAACACTGGAAGTCTTCCCAATACAATTGTTCTAAAATTTCAACTGTAAAGACCTCTTTCATTACTTTCTTGCCATCTATCGGCTCCGAAGCTTCGAGGGAACCAATGACAATAAAACAAAAAAGGACAAACACAAATGTTTGTCCTTTTTGAGCCTCCTATCGGGATCGAACCAATGACCTACTGATTACAAGTCCGAATCAATGACATTGATAGTTATTAATAGTGCCTCAAATGGGCTTTATTGTGCGTTTTTTCCTATTTTCACTTCCAATAAACTCCTGTCAAAACCAAAAAAGCACGCAAAAAGCACGCAAGTAATAGGAGACACACGCATGGCAACAATCAAGCTTACACTCGACACAAGGGCAAATTGCCGTACAAATGAAGGAAAATATCCTCTTGTTTTACGCATAGGACATAAAAGTAAGACAAGAGATATTGGCTTGGACATACAGGTCTTTGAAGATCAAATTGAAATTAGCCCTTTAAAAATAACAGGCATAACAAATGCTGTTCGGCACACCAAGCGCATTGATCAAAAATACAAGGATATTGATCTATGGCTGGATGAGAACAAAGCCATGATTAAACTCTGGTCTATTGCTCAACTCAAAGATGAGATAGAAAAGAAATTCTTCAACAAACAACCTGATCTAAGCCTCCTCTCCCACTCGGCAAAGCTTCTCTATCGCTTTCATGTTGAAAAGCGATTTTCAACAGCATCTTCCTATGAAGACTCATTGAAGCTGGTTATCAAATACCAGATGAAACAAGCTCGTCAAGATGACAAGGTGATGATCAAAACACTCTTCAATAAGAATATGGATGATTGTTTTACGGTCAAAGAACAATACAAACAGTATGACCTACCCATTAAGAGTATCACCGTGTCTTTTGTCCAAGAGCTAAAGACTTACGTTGATAGTCGTTCCAATTCAAAAAACACTGTGGCTATATTTTTAAGAAGCCTACAGGCTGTCTTGAATGATGCCGAACGCACACATCCTGAACTCAAAGGACACAAGCCATTAGAGGGCATTAAAAAATCAAGTAGTAAGAATGCCACAGTCGTCCTAACCTATGACGAAATTGATCTTTATCGGAATACTGATTACCCAACTGACTCTGGGCAATTTCATGTGCGTAATTACTTCTTGTTCATGTTTAACAACATGGGTATGAATTTTTATGATCTGGCTCTTTTAAAGGTTCATCAATTTGACGGTGAACGGATCAACTACACCCGAAAGAAAAATGAGAATAGTGACGGTGACTTTTTCTCCATCAAGCAAACCGATGAAGCTAGACACATCATTGCTCACTACAGCTATGGTAAAAATCAGGATGATTACCTCTTCCCTATTCTATCTTCAGACACGCCCGAAAGTCGGATATTTCGGGTTAAGAATGATAAGGTGAAATGGTTCAACAAACACATGAAGAAAATGACGAAGGAATTAGGCATTGACAAGAATGTGACCACCTATACTGCTAGGGACACATGGACAAACTTAGGCTTAGAAATGGGTATTGATATTAGAAAGATATCCTCTGGTTTAGGTCATGCCAGTGTAAAAACCACCGAAAAACACTATAGCCAAACGGTTCAGGAACGGATTTTGGATGAGATTAATAGTCAAATCACCTTGAGACCGTTAAAAATTAATTCTCCATAAATAAAACCTAAAGGGGTCTTTGGTTATTTCAAAACACATTTCATGTTTGATCCTGAAGAGTAATGTAGTTTTCTCCGATACTCTTCAAAAATATGGTCATTATTATACTCTGGTAAGGGCAAATCGTTTTGAAGTGCTTTAGTATAAAGCAAATTGTATTCATCTGTATATTCTCTTAGTTTCCTCAGAGTTTCAGATGTTAAACTTTCTCTATTACTTTTATTGACCTTAGTCAAATCAAGCTCCTGTATTGCTTCCATATTTTTTCAATTTAGCAAACTCTTCTTTTAATTCAAGTGTTTTTATTCTACTTAGTTCATAGAGTATATATTCTGTATACGAAACAACGTTACTAAAAAGTTTAAAAAACTTATCTTTAGGAGCACTCTCTCTACCGATTATATCTATTTTCGAGGAATCAACATTTATCACCCCTACTAAATCGCCATCCCAACTCACCTTCTTAGAAAAGAAACTTTTAAAGCCTGTAATTTCATTCAAAATATAGTTATTTAATCTCTTAATCACTTCACCATCAACGCCATCTTTAGCCATAATTTGAGGTAACATATCTACATCATAAATAATCTGATACCCATTAAAACTAAAACATGCAGTTGGAGCACCTGGCAAAGCCCTTTTAACCCCATTCTCACTCATCATTTGTCTAGGAACGGGTAAAACCACATTTTCGTACTCACATTTGATGCTTCCATTGGTGCGATTCATAATCGAGCTATCTGTTTCTAAAAAAAGATATCCCAAAAACATTTCCTCACTCCATTCTTTAAAGAATTCCGTTTTCTTTCTTAGAAATTTCAGATATTCAACCTCACCATCAGCTTCAACAAACAACATTGCATTAATTCCAAAATCTTCCTCTTGAGAGTCTGATGCGTAATTTGTCATTTCTATAATCGACTGAAAGACATCTCTCAAGATTTCATTCAAATGTGCTTTATGCAAATCTCTGTCTGTCTTATTAAGCACATTGACATCAACTTTGTTTAAATTTGAAGCTTGTATTCTCACCACTTCAAGTATACTTGGATACTCCGTAATTAAATATGGATTATTTACTCCATATAATGTCCCTGTAAGGGTTACTAATGTCTTTTCTTGTTCTTCAAAAGATTTTGTTTGGTTCTTGAGCGTTTCTTCTTGACGAACAAGCATTTCACCCAAACTATCAATTCTTTGCTTACTCTCAATGTGCTCATCCCAGACTAATAAGTACATTACAATGGCCCAAATAACCAAAAGTATCCAAAAAACTAATGTCGAAACATCAATATCTGAAAACAGGCAACTTCCGAAAATACTATTAAAAAAACACCTTGTTGAACTCTGAATTTTATCAGAGTCAATTGCTATCCAAATACCAATAATAATTGGGTAAAGTCGTGCCAAAAACTGCACCCAACTTCTATTATTATTAATCCAAACTCTTAGTTTCAGTTTCAAAAATTCAAAGAGCGTATTTATAAATCCTTGAAAGGATACTCTAAACTTCTTAATCTTACCCATATTCTGAATATGAAATAGTATTAGTAGGAAGCACAAAAGAAATCATTGGATTATCATTTATTGTTCTTCTTTAAAAAATAAATGACTAAAATAGTAAAAAACTAGAATGGAAATTATCTGTCTTGAAGAAAAAGCGTTTTATGCTCTTGTTGAAAGAGTCGTGGATCATCTCAAGCAAACGCATTCAGTTGAACGTGATAAATGGATATCGGCTGATGATGCTTTAAAACTCTTAGACGTTAAGTCTAAGACAACACTCCAACGGATGCGTGATGATGGACGCATACGCTTTTCTCAACCACAAAAGAAAATCATTCTTTATGACCGTGACTCCATCATTGAATATTTAGAAGAAAACGCACAAGACCGATTTTAAAAGAAAAGTGATATGAATGAAGATCGCTATATAAAAGGATTTAATGCTGGATACCTTATGCAAGAAAAAGACCCTGAGCTTTTCAAAAGCTTGAGTGATAATCTAACCATCAAAAGTGAATTCCTCGAGGGAATGAAAGATGGTGGTGAGCAATATGTTCATGATCAAGTCGACCAACTTAAAGACCAACACAAAGATGATCTTGATCCTGACAAAATGCTTCTTGATAACATTCCCAGTAAGGAAAAAGACCGTTCAAAAGACCTTGAAAAGTAAACCCCTAAATCCATCTCCTTCCTCTCAACTGTTAGATGCCCTTTAAACGCTCAAACAGGTTCGGTCAAGGGCGGTGGAGGCACGAACACCGTTTATATACCCTTGACGGGTTCTGATTGAGCTTTACCTTCGCATCTCAGATGAAAGGAAGGCTAGTCCTCCTTATCAATATCCTTGTCTTTATCTTTTGATTTGTCTTTGGAATAATCATCCTTGTCCCTAGAAGGTTCATCAGGATCATATCCTTGATGCTTATCAAAGAAGTCTTTCATTTCCTCAGCATGTTTTTCATTCATTTTGCCTATTTCCTGCTGGATTCTATCTGCTGTCTCAGGTGGTAAATTTTCCTTACTTCCGTGCGCTCCTATAACGTCATCATGTTTAGATGCCATTACCCCTCTCTCCTTTAAATGCTTCTCATAAAGGGCAACTTTTTTCTTCTCAAAATCTGAATTACTCATTGTTTTTACTGTTTACATATGGTACAATTTTGTATGGATTGGAATATCATTTATACATATGGCGACATGCGCTGGACGATCTATTTCGACAAGTATATCGGTCCAGGGAAAACAAATGTCTTCACAACTGCATGGTGTGACTTTAAGGATTTGATTGCACACAACACGCCTATGTCGGAACGGATCATTTCCAACTATTACGGCATTCCGATTGATAAACTGAAGAGTGAAATCTACGACTATGAAGATCAGCTTCTTAAGTACGTCAACAACACTTTGGCCAAACATCAACTGGGTCGAATGACAAAAGAAGAAATGGAAGAAAACCTTGAAATTCTTCTGAGTAGTTATGTTGAAATGTATATGCATGAATTCTATTACCTAGCCCAAGAAATGCGTATGGCGAAAACCAAACGCCTCTTTGAAGAAAGACATCAGGCTATTAGCCAAAACAATTCGGCTCAATAGCCTCTACTCCGTCCAAGTATCTTTTGATAAATTCTCTGTATTGGTCTCATCAAACAAAAGTTGTCTAACATTTTCATCGGTTGGCAATGCCACAGGCAATCGGATGCCGTGCACTTCTTCCATCGGCTTTTCTTCCATCAGAATCCCTGCTTTATCTTGTGAAATAATATTTTGATCAATAATATCGAGCACCGCATTCCTTCCTTGCATAGCACGTCCAAACTGCCTGATTACCATGATCACGCCACAGAATAAAAGGATCGCTCCCAGCACCTGAAAGTAAGGAATCAGAAGAAAAACAATCCCAACAATAATCGGCACACTTGGCTCAAAGAGAATCTGAATGGTTTTACTATTGACAGGGATACCATAAAGTTTTTGACCAAACCGATCATTGAAAAATTTGTGATACTCCCCTTGGGACAAACTGAAGCGATCTAACTTGTAGGTTACACCATATTTTGAAATCTCTTGTCTCTGCTTAATCGACTTGAATAAAAACGCACAAGCAAAAAGAAAAAGCACAACATCAAACCCATTATCAAAATTGGGCTGCATGTTAAGAAGCATAAAAATGAACGCAACAATTTTTGGTGCCAAACTTATCAGCAACAATAACAAAAAAATGAAGACCGAAGAAGCCAGTGTAAAATACCGTTCCCCAAACTTCTTTCGATAAAATACCTCAATGATAATACTTGGGTATTTTGCCAAAGCAAAACCCAAACCCACCAAGGCTGTCAGGATAATATTATCTCTACGTTCAAACCCAGACCAAAACAGCTTAATCTCATTTTCTTCACGTCTTGTATATGCTTTCATAAGGAGTGTTGTTTATATGTTTTGTGAAAAATATTTACGGACATAGTTTGTCTTCGAAAATTTAAAAGGTGCACCTTGACGGTGAATAATGGCTTCTGTGATAAAGTTATTCATCTCCCCTCCTGTCTTTAAGGTTGCAAACTCTGAGGGTTGAATCACATATTCAACCGTCTCAGAAATCCCCTGATTATGCGATACCTGCTCCCCATAACTTGACCCTTGATTGGCTTGCCATGTTCTGATTTTACCGACTGTATCAGCCGCATATTGATTGGTCTGAATACAGCTATTGGCATGAAATATTTTAGTCCCCATATTCCCCAACAAAGCTTCAATTCTGTTTCTACCCTGCTGACCAGCCCCAGCATGGATATAATAATTGGGTAGGTTCTGACTGATATAGATAGTGCTTGCCCGAAACGATCTCGCTGTTGATTGATGGTCAACATCATGTTCGTGTAAAAATAGATGGGCTTCATCTGCCCATAGAAAAACGGGTCTTGAAGTTTCATCTATCTTTCGTCTTTGCATGGCTCGTTGCCAGATATATTTGAAAAGGATCTGACCATCTCTTCCTGCCTGTTCATAGATCAGGTAAGGTAAGTCCAATACGATCACCTTGCCTTGTTGAGTGTCCTCTGGTCTAATCGTTGTGCCACTACAAAAAATTCTATTTAAAGGCTCAGATAAAAAGCGATGAGAGAAATTCAAAAATATCTGTTCAACAATTGATCTGGTCTTTGGAGATAGGTTGACCCAAGTGGTTAAAAAGAAATCTTCGACCTTTCTAAGTTTCAAATACATCTGATCCGATACATTAGAAACAATTAAAGAGTTAATGATATCTGATGCCTTTTTCATCATCTTGAAACACAAAGATTGTGACCGCCATTGAATGTCTTTTACTTCGTCCAAACTTGTCGGTGCACTCTTAATAACAGCTGATATATCTTTAAATAAAAGCTCCTTCTTATTCAGGTTACATAAGTCAATGGCATGGATTAAAAGTGATCGCATTGTCCCATCCCAAAAGGACTTATCTTTCTCATCTCCTTCAGGTTCTCCCGCCTTCATAACGGTCATTAAAGTCGAGGCAATATTGTGCGTTATACCTGCTCCTGAATCCTTCCTTTTACTCTCATAATCTAGGAAGTTGAAAGTTTCATTTGAACCTGCACCAATACGGTAAAGGTCTTTTGCTCTTCCTGTTTTTTCACAGTATTCTTGCCACTGGGCATACTCTTCTTCTTTGGCGCACATCACCACACCACCAAAACCAGATCGCAAATAATTAAGAGCTAAATTTTTACCAGACCCAGAAGTTTTACCCGACCCAATACTGCCAAAAATCGCCACTCCTTCAAAGGCATGTCGAGGCGTGAAACTATCCTGCTCTGTTAAATGTAAAATCGGGCGATCAATAAAAGAAGGCATACTCTATTGTGTGTGTGCTTACCGATTAGCTTTCAGTAATAAGTTATTGCGTACCAAAAGATGTCAATTTTCTTTTTTAAAAACAATAAGATTAACACTTATTCACAATAGATAATGACAGATAGATGCCATTTAAAGACGGTTTATCCTCTATTATTCCAGTCCTAAGCTGTGCTTAGGGAAGATGTCTGATACTTTTTTTAGTACGTAATTGGTATCTTCTTAATGATGATAGAACTCACCAAAGGCTGAACGATTAAATAGACAATTTCTATTTAGATGTTGTATGTAGAAAAGCCAATAGATCACTGTAATCGTGATGATCTGCTTTTCTTAATGCACTGATATATCTTGTACGAATATCGCTTTTCTGATTGATATTTTCATTGCCCCATGCAAAGGGTTCTAGTCCAAAAACATCCATCAACAGTCGGTCAGTCGCAAGGCGGGCATGACGACCATTCCCGTTCGGGAAAAGATGTATTTGTACGAGCCGATGATGAAACCGAGCAGCGATTTCTTGAGGTGGATATGTAGTGTGGTCAATCCAGTATTGGGTATCATTTAAAAGCTGGCGAAGGGCGATTGGAATTTGCTCCCAATCAACACCTATATTCTTACCACTTCTTCTAAAAGCCCCTGCCCATTGCCATACCTTTTCAAACATTTTTTGATGAAGTGTGATCAAGAAGTCTTCCGTCAAAACATTCTTTTTCTGGCGTCTTTTTTCACACCAACGATAGGCCTCTGCAATATTTTCTTGCTCCCAGCGATTGAGTTCTTCACGGGTGGTTATATGCTTTATTTTCAGCCCCTCAATATCGTCTGGGTCAAGAGGTGTTGCGCCTTCTGGTTCTTCAAACATCATATGACTTCCCATAGTTGTTTATCCCCCTCGATCAGAATACGATCAACCATGTCCTCAATGGCTTTTTCTTTTTCGGAAGGCGACAAGTTTTGAAGCTCTAATCGCATCGTATGGTCTAATGTTTTCATACGCTGTAAGGCAAGTTTCTTGGCTTGGGTTCTAATAATATCCTCTAGCCCCTCTTGAGAGACAAAGCCATAGACAAACTTCATCCCTAGCCCATCAGCAATTTTTTCCATGGTGGCTAATTTCAGGTTGCCCTCAATTTCAGATTTTTCTATTTGAGTAATGCGTGATTGACGCACGCCAATACGCTTTCCGAATTGAACGGCAGTCATGCCAAGAGCCTCACGTAAGGTTTTAATCCAACCAACGGAGGGTTTTTCAGGCAAAGCTTTCAGTCTTAGAAGCTTTTTATCTACTTGTTCGCGAACGAGTTTTTTATCCCAATAGCTCATATCATCACCTTTAGGTGGTTAATTTAAGTTAAATATATAACATATATATTATATATATAAAATTAAAAAATCACTTATGTATGATATCCAGTGAAGATTAGGTCGCAACAACTCTTGTACTATTATAAACCAGAAAAACGATGAACGTTATTTTAATTGAAGAACAAGCCTATTATCAGCTCTTGGACAAAGTGATCACTTATACCAAAGAGAACATTCAGCACCAAAACAAATGGGTCACACCAACTGAAGCCATGAAGCTGTTAAACATCAAATCTCCTACGACACTTCAGGAATACCGTGATAATGGTGAAGTCCGCTATAGTCAGCCTCGCAAGAGGGTCATTCTTTATGATCGAAAATCAATAGATGAATTTCTAGAACGACACGCCAAAGAACCATTCTATTAATCATCAAATCCTTCCGAAAAGAATTCTTGCAAGGTCATGTCAAAGCCTTTTAGAACTTTCATCAGGCTACTAAATTTTAAATCCTCCCCTCGCTCATAACGTCCGTATTGTGGGCGTGGGATATTATGCTCGTAGGCGAAATTCTCATAATTCGTGTAGCCTTTAGCAATTCGAATTTCTCGCATCCGCTTACCGAGTTGTTCAATTCTCTTTTTTGTGGTCTCGTCTTTTACCCTCGTCATGGGTATAAAAATCCAAAATAGCCTATCCATAAGTTACTACTTTAAAATATGAACTTTAAAGTTCGTAAATTCAGAATCATTTCCTACTTTAGACTCCCTCTTTAATCAGAGGCCTAAATTATTATTCAATTAACCCCCTTATTAAAATGAAAAAACTAACAATGCTTTTATCAATCGTCCTTATGAGTGCCTGTGGTGGTGGGACTGTTAACGACAACTCCACGGCAGAAAAACTTGCCCAAACCGTCCTGTCGGCAATTAAAGAAAATGATCCCGATAGACTGTCGGATAAATACTTTACCAATGCAAGCAACCTTAAAGAGCATTACAAAACTCTCCTTGAATTGGATGCTGATACGGATCGACAATTAGAAAGGATGATCGAAAACCTCATGGATATGCCAGTTCATATTGAAGATGTTCGTAAGAGGTTTTCACAAAAAGGATTGTCGGATTGGTCGGATGTTGAATTCTCAAAAATCAACTTTGAGGACGTATCTAGAAACAATGTCAAAGTCTATTCACGCACAATGGTTGAATTTACCAATGGTGAGTTTGGCGGTGTTATTGGCATTGGTGAAATGACTGAAACAGAAGACGGCTGGAAATTAACGACTGCTCCTCGCTATAGCCAATACGGAAGAAATTTTTAACCCCTCTAAAAACAAGAACATGAATTCTTTAACACGTCTTAGACGATCCATCGTGATTGGATGTCTAAGCATCCTATTCTTTTTCAAAGTATCAGCCCAAGAAAATGTGGAAACATTTTTAAAAATGACCCGTCCACAGGCTGAAAAATTTAACAGAAAAAATGTGATTTCTGCATTTTTACAAAGCTGTGCCAAATTCGATGAAAACACAACCGAAACCCCTTATCCCGATGCATGCAATAAACTAGAATACTTGCATAACTACGCCAAGAGTTTCACGGAAGTGTATTACACTGTTTTAAAGGATGATAAGTCCTTTGATGAAGCAGGCTTTAATGATTTCAAGCGCAATCAGGTACGGGAAAAATTTAAAGCCAGAACAGAAGAAGCGCGAGCTGACATCTTGGGTTTGCCTGATGAATTTACCCAAGTCATTCCATACACCTTTCAAGGTGGTCAATATGACTTTGAGAATGAAATTCTTCCCTTTGGATTGAGTGCTTCTTGGCAGAGGCTTGAAATCAAGTTGACCGATGGAAAAACCAACAGACATGTGAGGGTACAGATCAAAGTTCCCATGGCGAAGGCAGAAAAACTCTTTGCTAATGATAAGGCGCGATTTGATGCTGTTTTAATCATCACCTATGGCGATCTTTTTGAGGATCAAAGCCAACGCCAGCTTACGGGTGTCGTAAAAGACGTCAAAGTTTATCAAAAAGAGACAGGTGAACTTCTTTGGCAAAAGAAATACTAACTTTGTCTATATAAAACTTGTGTATGTGTGGGGCGATTTCCAGTACTGGAGTCGCCTTTCCTTTTTTTATCCCTACCCTTTCTGACTAATCAAAGAATTTATTAGCTTTATCTAGCACACAATATTTTTCGATGTGCGTGGTCTGGTTTTATTCAGAACTTATTTTCTCTGAAAACACCAACAACAGACAACGCTTATGATTCGCATGATCCAGTCAAAAACTGCAACGCAAGCCAAAGATTACTTTGATGCTGCCCTTGCAAAATCTGACTACTACACAGAAGATCAAGAGTTAGAGGGATATTTCCATGGAAAGATCGCGACACGTCTTGGCATGTCTGGGCTTCAAGCGGATCGCAGAATGTTTCATGCGCTTTGCGACAATATTAATCCGCAAACGGGGCGACAGCTTAACCCAAGAAACAAGAGCGATAAAACCGTTGGGTACGACATTAATTTCCATTGCCCAAAGTCTGTTTCCTTGCTTCATGTCCTGAGTGGTGATGATCGCATTCTTGAGGTCTTTCGCAATTCGGTCAATGCCACCATGTTTGAGATTGAAAAGGATATAAAAACCCGTGTGCGTATTTCGAACAAACAAGAAAACAGACACACAGGCGAATTGATCTATGCGGAATTTGTGCATCAAACGGCTCGTCCTGTTGATGGGCAACTCCCCGACCCTCACCTTCACGCACATTGTTTTGTTTTTAACACCACCTATGACCCTGTTGAACAGCGGTTCAAAGCAGGGCAATTCAGGGATGTCAAAAGAGACATGCCCTATTATCAGGCTTTGTTTCAAAAAATGTTAGCCGATAACATTTCACAACTTGGCTATGACATTGAAAAAACACCCAAAGCTTTTGAGGTAAAGCAGATCAACAAAGACGTGGTGAGACTGTTTTCCAAACGCACGAATGAGATTGGTCAATTTGCCAAAGAAAAAGGCATTACCGACCCAAAGGCATTGGATCAGCTTGGCGCACGTACCAGGGCGAAAAAGGTCAAAGGCCATTCCATGATTGAGTTAATTGAGGATTGGAAGCATCAGGTTAAAAACCAAGGGCATGAGGTATTGGAAAATATCAGCCGACAACGTATCGAGCCTCAAAGCATTGATCAGTGTCTTGATCAAGCCATTGAGCATAGTTTTGAAAGGGCTTCTGTGGTGGCTGAAAGAAGGTTACTGGCTAAGGCCTATCATCAGGCCATAGATCGCCCTGCCCTATCGATTGGGGGAATTGATCAAGCTTATCGAGAAGATCAGCGACTATTTAAGGTCAATGATGGGTATCAAACCTTAGTGACAACGCGAAGCGTGCAATGGGAAGAAAAGCGGATGTTAGAGCTTGCCAAAGAGGGTCGGGGAAAACTCACTCCGCTAAAAATATTTGACGACAACGCCATTTATGACGGATTGAACCGTGAGCAATCAAATGCTGTCAAGCACGTCCTGTCTTCCCCTGATCGGGTCACATTTATCAGAGGTGGTGCAGGAACAGGCAAGACAACTTTGACCAAGACAGCGGTGAAAGAGTTTAACAATGTTGGGCGTAATGTCTTTTTGTTTGCTCCAACGGCAGAAGCCTCAAGAGGTGTCCTTCGAGCAGAAGGGTTTGACAATGCCGATACGGTGAAAAAGCTCTTGAGTGATAAACCTCTTCAGCAAGAGATAAAAGGACAAGTACTTTGGATTGACGAAGCGGGACTGTTAGGCACAAAGGATATGGCCGATATTCTGTCCTTGGCCAAAGATCAAAACGCGCGTGTTGTATTGTCTGGTGATAGCCGACAACATACGGCTGTTCAACGGGGTGATGCTTTACGCATTTTGCAGAAAATGGGCGGCATCTCCCCTGCTTCTGTTAATCGGATTTATCGTCAAAAGGGCATTGAGTATCGTAAAGCTGTGGACGATATCAGTCAGGGAAATATTGAAACTGGTTTTGATCGCCTTGATAAGATGGGCGCGATTGAAGAGTTAGAGGGTGATCAAATGACCGATCAATTGGTCAAAGATTATCTGCAATGCTTAAAGGATAGAAAATCGGCTTTGGTGATTTCTCCGACCAATGAACAATCGGGCATTGTCACGGATAAAATCAGACAAGCCTTAAAAGAAAATGGCCTGATTGCAAAAAGAGATAAACAATTTAAGACTTATCGAAACCTGTATTTAACCGAAGCGGAAAAATCAGATCCTCGCAATTTTGAGGAAGGCCATGTCATTCAATTTCATCAGAACACCAAGGGCATTCAACGAGGGGCAAAATGCCATGTGCATTCCGTCAAAGACGATAAGATTTCGATCAAAGATCGTGAGGGCAAAATCCATTCTCTTGATACCACCAAAACAAGTCGCTTTGATGTTTATCGGGAACAAGAAACCTTGGTCAGCAAGGGCGATTTGATCTCCATTACCAAGAACGGTTTTGATGTCAATCGAGGGCGGTTAAATAACGGTGCATTGTTTGAAGTCAAATCCATTGATAAACAAGGCACCATGACCGTGATGAACCCTAGCGGAAAAGGCCGTGAATATATGATTGATCAAGAATTTGGCAATTTCAGACATGCTTATTGTATGACCTCTTATAGCTCACAGGGCAAAACCGTTGATCGTGTGTTTATCTCACAGCCTGCGGGTACGTTCCCTGCCACAAGCCAGAAACAATTTTATGTTTCGGTTTCAAGAGGTCGGGAATCCGTCAAGATTTACACAGATGACAAGAATGAGCTGCTTGATCATGCTCGCTATCATGGAGATCGATTATCGGCCTCTGAATTAGCACAAATTGATCATAGAATGAACAGGATTGCTCCTGAACAAGATAGAACCATAAAACCAGACAAAGACCATGGAATCGAACCGACATTATAAGTTTAGGGTGGACAACTACCCTTTAATGAAACAACCGAATGAGGGACAAGAATTGTATTTTGGTGAAGGACTAAATTATAAGACCGGAAAGGGACTGGCTTTGGATTTATATCTCAAAGATGGTTCTCGACATCTCATTCATTATAGCTATTTGATATATGCCGAGTTTGAAACAAAAAACAATCTGCAACTGGTCAAGATGTTTCAAACCACGCACATGATTATCATCAAGGGCTATCGACTAGAAGTCCTCTATGAAAAGATCAAAGGGCATAATCTTGAATACATTAAAGAGAGTAACCCAACGGAAATTGCCATAGCCGATGATAATGAACCTTTTATTTCCGAAATTGAATTAGATTGGCGGTCTAAAAGTGGCACAGAAAAGTAAGACTACACTATATCAACAATTATTTTATAATTGGAGTTGACGCTGACTGAGCAGAAGATTTGTTTGCAGGTTTAATGTTTCTTCCTAGCAAAGGCCCATATCCAGCTTCTTTAAGCTCTTCTATTTCCTTATATAGCGCATCAATGGCACCCACAGTCCAATTGCAGTCTTTAAACGTCTTAAGTTTTTTTCTATTAAGCTCATCCGCCATGGCTACCCTGTTGAGGCTGAATCGATCCCCTTTTAAATCAATTGCGTTTTCTCTAATATCCTTGAGAACAGCGTACATCTTAATGGCAAATAGCTGCATGGGCTTGAGGCCTTGTCCTGACAATTGATACTCTCCATTTGTAAATTTTATTCTGAAACAGTATCACAAAAAAACATTATGTCTACCATTAAAACGCATGTTCAAATTATCGCTGTAGTTAATGGAATAAATCTGAAACATTCAGCGTAGAATAGTCGCTACAAAATCTCTAAAATCTGCGGGATGAAAATCTCTGACTTCCATCCACCTATTACGAATGAAAGGAAGCCTTAGAAGGTCTGAAAAATCGCTTTCAAAACTATCCATGTATTCTCTATTAGCAACATCATTGTTGTAATCTATAAAAATGCTATGAGCATGATTAATCAGAATTGATGCTAATATTGCCCTTTTTGAATTAGATTGAGAATTGTTACTCTCTTCAGCAAAAATTTTAAGTAATTCTTTGTTTCTAATAATCTCAAAAAAAATCTCTTTATGACGATTTATTATGTAGTGCGTAGAAAGGCTATGATTAGAATTTATCTGGTTTTGAATTTGGGCACTCATGAGTTTAGTCGTCTTCTTAGTACTAACCCATAATAAAATTGTCCCAACCGTATAAACTACTGTAGCAATCGCGATTACTAGTGTAGATATACTATCTAAACTTATTGGAGTAGCTCCGCTTTCCATACTTTAGTTTCTGTAATATCGTGCGCCCTTAGTTTGACTTTTTCTTTTAGTTGAATGTATCGGTCAATATATTTTTTATCGAGTTGCTTTACTCCAAGAAAATTTCCTAAGAGGTCATAATCCATAATTAGACAATATTCTTCATCAAAAAGCCAATAATCCTGAAGAAGAGGAATATCCTTTAAACATGGCTGTAGCTCTTCCTTAGTCATTAAAGATATATTCTCTCCTGCCTGAATATTTTTTGTATATGCCCAGTTAAGCTCAAATAAAAAATAATCAGAATAAGGCTCCGAAACCACCCTAACTCTATTAAACCGCTTTCCATTTCTCAAGGCTTCTTCAATAAATTCACACCATCCTTGATTATAACCTACAGGAGGTTTCTTTTGTCCTTTCCTAAAATCTTCAAAAGCCTGACTTTCCTCATCCACTAGATATTGATCAAGCATTTCAAGCCTAAAAGCCTCTTTTTTGAAAGTTGAAAATGCTTTGAAGAAATCCTCAATGGATATCTGAGTTAGAGATTGATAAACTTCTTGGCTAATTGTCATTTACTAAGGTTCCTAACTATATTTCTGAGTAACTCTTCATTAACTTCAACAAGCGTTTCATCATTGTCAAGATTTACTTGATTAGAAATATCCTTGTTGACAAAATATCCCTGAATATATACTCGACCATTCTCGTCTTGATATAAGGTGGGACAAGGTCCACCTCCACATCCATCATCTGCCAAAACTTTTAAAGTAGAATTTTCTTTTGTCTTCATAACCTTTTGCATTAGTACATCCATAAATTACGATATTTTCAATATATAGTTTTGATTATAATTCATTCTTCCAAACGAAGAGTATAAAAATTTGGTAAAAACCCTTGATAGGTCTATCAAGGGTTTAATTCAAGTTGGTATTTGTAAGAGAATACAAAGGTCGGAATCCATTTTGTTTTCGTGATATCCACAGGGATTTACTGCCGAATTGAAGGTTTGGATCGTAACCCATTAAAATAGACTGAGTTGCAGACTAAACAGTTTAGGATGCAACTTTTTGAGTTCACTATGAAGGTGAGCTGATAATTGACTGGCAAATTTAAAGGGACAATCGACATTAACCAAAGGCGTAAAATAGCTCTTATATCCTGTCTCACTTATCGCCTTGCTAAAAAATTCAAAATGGACTTGGTGATGATTTTCACCAAGCTCGTATAATTTCAAATACTCAGGATTAGAGATTGAACCGAAGGGCGTAAAACGATAAGTCACTTTGACCGCCTGCCCTTCAACATCAAGAATGAATGAATAATTTCCAATGCGTGGGAATAGGTGAAATTCAGATGTAGTCATTACAGTACCTCCAATTCATTTGCTAAGTCGAAAGCTGTTTGTTCAAAGGCAAACCATGCAAGGTGATTTTTGAGGTCATGGCCTAAGCTCATCGGTTGACCAATCTGCTCTTCAAAACGACATCTGAGTTCATTGATTTCATCAAAAAAATCATCAAAGAATTGGTGTGTTTGGTAGTAATAAATCAAAGATGAAACCATCCCAGAAACACAGCCATATTGTGATAGGTCTTGAAAAAAGCTTTGAATGCTCTCTTGCTCTATGGCTTCTTTGGCAACATAGCTTTTTAAGGAATGAGGCTCATTTTCAATGATTTTCTCAAGGGATGATTTCAAAATTTTCTCTGACATGAATTGCTCCTTTGTTGGGGTTTATCAGGATGGTTTTGACAAAGCCGAACGAAAAAGCCTATCTGTCATAGACAACACGGTTTGGTGCGGGCCGTCTATTGACCGATAGGCGAGTTTGGCTAAAACCATCCAATCTTGATAAACCGACAAAGGAGCTAGATCAGAGATTTGAAATCCTGTTGTTGCTAAAAGCATAAAATAGCATGATCAGGACAAGCAGGGTTCGCCATTGTCTGCAAAAGAGTAATAGCTCTCCCCTGTCATAATCAGATGGTCTAAGATTGGTAAATCAAAGATTTTACCAGCCGATGCCAGTTTCTCAGTGAGTTTGATGTCTGCATGACTTGGCTTGAGGTTTCCTGAAGGGTGATTGTGTGCCAGAATGATCCCACATGCCACAGCCTTTAAAGCAAGGCCATAGACAATCTTGGGATCAACGACTGTTCCTGTCACTCCCCCTTTAGAAATTGCTGATATTCCGAGTACACGGTTTGCCCTGTTCAACAGCATGACTTTAAACTCTTCGACAAAGCCGATTTGTGCATCATCCCAATTCTCGCGGAAAAGTCTTTCTGCATCTTTAGATGATGAGACTTTTTCACAGTCATTCAGTTTGATGTTGGGATAATATGAAAGCGTGATTTCTGCAACGCGTGATTGAGGTAATGCCATTAAAACCCTCCTTTATCTGACATGAAAGAAGGGTTTTATAATGAATGATATTTCGAGAACACGCACAAGGCATGACCCTAATATTCAAAGGCCAGCATGACGGTTAATACTCTGCGCGTTTTCTCAGGATCAGATGGATCAGGACTACCATACTCATAGTTGGTATCGTAACAATCGATCTTCCAAAGAATATCGTGAACGCAATCTGAAAACTTGCCAAAGTCGTGTTCACCATAAGGGTCATTGCTTTCATTGAAATCTTTAAAGCTTCGGACTTTGGCAACGATGGTGTCAAGTTCTTCAAACGGTAAACAGCTCAATCCCTGTGATAGCATGTATTTACCAATTATGAGATCATCACCTCTTGGCAGAATGCCGAAGTTCGAACGGAAGCGATCATTTTGTTGAGCGATAAGCTTTGATGTATCATCAGACATGTATTTTCTCCTTGAAAAGAGAGGGGCATAAAGCCCCTCTGATTAATTGGTTTCAGATTGTTCATCGTCTTGCTTGTTGGCAAAGGCAACGAGGTTATCAATGGATACATTGAAGCCATCACCTTTCTTGTGTTTCCAAGCAACGCCAACGCGAACTCTAGTTGTTTTCCCATTGACTGTTTGAGTAGCAAACAATGTATGAGTAGGTCTTTTGTCTTCAGTTGATTGATGAGTTTCTGTGTTCATGGTTAATCTCCTTTCGTTATGTTTTCCATGATGGATTAAGCCAGAACAGGGGCATCAGCAGGAAAAGTCACGACCCACACGGTTTCGGTGCGGGCAGTGTCATTGACTTTTACTGCGACCCTGTTAGGCCTAAATATCCAGCGGAGAACTTTTAACGGAAGGTCGGATTAGAAAAAACGCACAGGAAATAATCAATACCTAGAATATTGAAAGAACAGGAAATTATTAGCTTTTGAAATAGGCCTTAAAAGGAAATAGTTGAACTCTGGGTTGCAGTTGTTTTCAAAACTTGATATTGCCCTGTTTCAAGCATTGTTAAAGTATCTCTGTTGCAAATAAAGTATGTATCAACAATTCCGGTCTTAGAAACTCTTAGCATATTGGACGAACTTAGAATATCAATTTTAATTGACGTGTACTCATCATAAGGAATATTAGCTTTTAATATTGAATCAAGATGATGCTCAAGTTCAATTTCATCCGTTACTAACGAAGCAGGCTTAAATTCAGAAATTGACGCATACGTACTTAGCCATTCACCTAATTGACTTGCCCTAGCTTTAAGACTTAATATTTGCTTTTTATCTTGAGTCCTTTTTACACTATCGGAGTCCTTACACCCAATGACACCACTGGACAACATCATGACAATTAATGCTATAGTTTTCTTTTTCATCATCTTACCCCGCACATCAACTCATAGGATCACTAGCACAAAATATGGCTTATGTCAAGCATTTTAGATCACAAATCCTTGTTATTCAATCCAGTTAGGTCACTTACGTTGCTATCGTCCATAAATTCTTTCCAATCCTTAAGTAGTTGATCGCTTTTAGACCGATCAGTTATTATTCCAGGCTCCTGAATCTTATAAAGAGGTTCTTCAGATATTATGTAAGCAGATATCAGGTATTTGTCATTCCAGCCTTCATGTAGTTGTATTCCATAGTATTTGTTACTGTGATTTTTGACGAAAGGAAAAATCGTGACACTCGTAAGTTCAGAACTAGGAACACTATCTCGGGTATTCATTACTAAAGGGCTATTATTATCTAACCTATACGCTTCCTGATGATATATCATCTGCTTTTTACTTGATGGCTGAATTATCGTGACAGGGCATTCTAAGACACCAGGAGTAATTGAAGTTGAGAAATCTAAAATATGGTATTGCCAAAGTATTCCTGACTTTTTGTCTTGAGACTGATAGTAGCCATGATATTTCTTTTTAAACTGCCTAATTTGTGTGTCAGTTGATTTAAAACCAGATTTCGCATATTTTGAAAGAACAAGTCTTGCCCTGCCTTCAAGCCCTTTCATCATATCTTTAGTTTCAACCATTGCATTACTCGTGGTTTTGACTTCAGCTTGTATCTTCTCAAAGACGTAATCCTGATAATTTCTCATTCTTACAAGTTGAATTATTGACGACACCCCAATGCCCATAAATACACCTCCAATACTAGAGGCGATATTTCCCAAATGCTCAATCTTGGTTGTCTCTTCGAAGAACTTGGCTAAGATTATCAGGAGGAAACCGATAATCATTAACATTATTTGATAAAGGAAGCTCTCTGCTTTGCTTTTATTACCCGACATGTTTTCTGAGGTGTTATTTTCATACTAGTTATCGTTTAAATCTACAAATAGATCCATAAAATGAAAAAGTTGAAGACTATATTAAACACTATTTTTTTAAGTGAATTTCATGATTTTTAAAAAGATTCATATAGAAGAGATGAGTAATTCATCCACTCTATTCCTTAAAATAAACACAAGAATCATTTTAGTTCTTGGCGGTGATTCGTGTCTGTGATAAAGTGTGTCTTAGCCCGATCCTTAGCCCGAGCATTTTAGGGGATATTATGGAATTGGTCGGTGTAGGTTTTACTGGTGCTGACGAGGAGATTTGAACTCCCGACCTCTCCCTTACCAATCCGATCTTTGTGCGTTTTATGCATTCCTATGATCTCCTAATAATGATCTACAGCCCGCAAGGATTGTGGCCTAACAGAGATCAGGAGAATGTATAGTGTTGCAGAAGAATTCAGGAAAAATTGTCGAAATCCTTAGCCAGAATCTTAGCCCGACCAATGGGGATAAAAAGGAAATTAAATTTAATGAAGCGATAATCAAAAAATTATACACCCGAAAAGCAAGAGAAATTTTCTGGTTTCAAGGATTTAAAGGCTTCGGAATCCGTGTTTCAAACACAGGACACAAAACCTTTACTTATGTCTATTCAGCCCTCGGCAGGACAAGATGGATGACCATCGGTAGATACCCAGAAGTCAGCTTAACAAAAGCACTCAAACAATATGCAGAAGCTGTAGAAAAAAGAGACTATGGAGAAGACCCTGCATACGACAGAAAAACGGACAATATTGATTTCAGAGAAACCCCTACCGTCAATCAAGTCATCAAAAACTATATCGACTATTCTATAAAAACAGGCAAGAAAAGCTGGAAAAAAGAGGCCAGATATCTTCAGCGTGATGCAGCACCTTATATTGGACATCATAAAATTGACAAAGTTAAACGCAAAGAAATTGCCCAGATCGTCAACAAAATCATCTATGAGCGTGGTTCAAAACATGCGGCTTGCGAACTCCTTCAATACCTCAAAAGGCTCTACAACGTATCAATTGGCTGGGGTTTGTGTGAACACAATCCTTGCTATCACATTCAAAAGCCTGCAAAAACGACTAGGCGTGATCGAGTCCTCTACCCAGAGGAAATTCACCGCTTTTGGAACAATCTTGAACAAGCCAACATTGTCCCTATTGTTAAGCTCGCGCTGAGATTTACACTTCTTACAATGGCGAGAAAAAGTGAAGTTCGGTTTTGCGAATGGTCACACATAAACATAAGTAATCGAACATGGCTTCTCCCCTCAACCCATAGCAAAAATGGTCGATCTCACATGATACCATTGAATGATATGGCATTAGATATTTTAAAAGAGGCTTATAAATATACTGGTCATAGTCAGTTTGTTTTTGGTTCTACGAGGCTACCGCCTAATTCAAACAAAAAGCCTACAGACTTAAGGGCGTTGAATAAGACCGCTATGAGCCATGCGCTTCGTAAGAACATCCATTTATTCAATGTTGTTGAGAAATTCACAGTACACGATTTAAGACGGACAGGTGCGACACTTGTAACGAGTTTAGGATGCCCCAGATATTGGGCTTCCCTCCTTCTCAACCATACTGACAGCTCAGTAACGAGCATTTATGATCGGTATTCTTATGATTGGGAAAAGAAGTGCGGTATGGATGTTTTGGGGTATTCGGTGAAAAGGATTTCAGAATGCCCCGATCAAGAGCTTGTTCCCTCAATTAGTCAATTGCGTTTTGAGATTGAAGAAAAGGGCATTCTGAAATTTAGGTACAATCGAGACAGTTTAGAATAACATACGCTGATATTAATTACTGTCTGTAAGCTCTAGGGTTTTCCATCCATTGCCTCAAATCCTGAAGACGATAACCTTTTCTTCTTCCTTGACTTGTTAATGGAATTAGCTTTGGAAATCTACCTTTCATTCGTTCTCTATATTGGGTCGTCTTATCTAGGGTTGTAATAATTTCTGCCATATCAATTGATATGAATGGATTAGTATCAATTAAGAGCTTCAGTTTCTCCTTATTATCCAATCTGTCAGACTCACTATTGGTTTCTATCAAACGATTTAACATGCAGACCTCCTTAGTTGATGTTGGTCTTGAAGATTAGCCAATGCTTTAAGTCAAAAACACGCACAGGGATTTGGAAAGCCTAGCCCCCTTAAAGAATATCAAAGTATGTTTTGCATTCCCCCACTTGACAATTAAGAAAAATCGCTTGAGTTGGTTTCCATAATATGAGATTGAAAGCATGCACACTCTGTGCGTACCACTAACCAAAACGGGCAAGTATGCTCAAACCCTGTTCATCAGAAACGAAAGGAGATTGAACAATGAAAAACAATGTTATCTATCCATTTAAAGAGCGTGATGATTTTTTAAGAGATGTTGTCAAAGAACTTGTACGACTTCGGAAACAACGAAAGTACACCCAAGAAGAATTAAACTACAGGCTTGGTGTTGCGGATAGATTGATAAGCAAATGGGAATGTGGTCTTCGCACCCCTACTTCCTTTAATCTATACTGCTGGGCCGATGCCCTAGATGCAAAGCTGAAAGTGGTTGCTAATGACAACAATAGGCCATCAACTTCCATTGAGCAAAAGGTAGTTATCCCAATTAATGACAATCAAAAATTCTGCTCTAGAGTAGCCTAAAATCAAAAAAGACCCGATTTGATCCATCGGGTCTTTTTTATTTAGGAATGATAGTTTCATTTTGAGCATCATATAAGTACTCAACAACCTTACCTGAAATAATCAATGCTATAGCCTGTTCAACTATAGGCAATGGCGCAAGAAACCACTCTCTAGGTCTGTGTATTCTTCCTTTTTCATCGGTGATTTCTATATCGAGACATGATGAGCCAAAGAAGTTGTGTAAGAGTAATTCTAGTTTTTGAGGGTTCATATTGAAACCCTTCCATCCTGCAACATATTCAACCTCATCCATCAAATAGGTGGGTTCTTTGTGCGCGTTCCTTATACGATCTTCTACATCAGTTCTTGAAAATCCGATTTTGTATAAATGCTTATATGATTGGATTTCTGGTCGCTTGCTTTTGGATTTAAGAACATAGATAAAGCCTGCTTCTTCATCTTCTTCGGTGATCACGCCAAAGTTCTCTAAAAAGCCCTCGTTTAATTCTTCAAAGTTGTCCGTGACTACCCGTCCATTAGCATAGAGGATTTTTTCAACTGACCTTTTGAGCATGTTAGACTCAGTACCATTTTCGAAAATGCAACGTGTTCTACCATCTTCTCTTACTCGTGTCCCGTCAGATTTATAGTGTTCTGTCTGCTCAATTTTTATTTCTTCAAGATAAAAGAGAATGCCGTTGTGAATGTAGTAGCTAGACTCTCTGAGGTTACCTCTATTAAAGTCGATAAGCTTTCGCTTACCTTGAGATAAATCTCTTTGAACAGACTTGAATAAAGGCTCATAATCCTCAAAATTCTTGCACGGCTTACGTCTGGCAACAAAATCAGCTTCAGCACGCTCTACCTCTCTTGGTGTGTGCTTGAAGTCGAATAAACCTTCATCATCACCCCCTAAAATATCAAGGCTCTCAGCACTGCTTAAAAGATCATCAATTGAATTAATCTCTTTCTTTTTAACTCGGTATTCACCTTCAGGCTCATTGATTTCATTCGAAGATGGTAAGAGGTTATGAGTGTCAAATTGCTTTAATGAGGATGCTTTCGATTCATCTTCACGAATATTTTTTAGCCTTGAGTAAAGCTGAAATTCGCTGACATTTGAAATATTTGGCTCAGGCTCTTTGCCTTGTTCAGATACGAACTTGTTGATCTCATCAAATGAACTGACCAAACGATCATCTGCGGTTTGTGCATTTGATTTTTTAGCCTTAATTACCAAAAGGCCTAAAGGGTCATTCTCAAAGATGTCATCAAGTATTTTGTCCTTATCCATTTGCAGAAGCTCGTTTACGTTTTTCTTCTTTCAAATAAATAATGCACTCTGCCATACGCACTTCCAAAGGATCATTTGATGCTATGCTCGGCTCTCGGCTATACATTTTCACGAACTCCTGAACCTTAGGCCAAAGAATTTTTGCTTCCTCAAAATCCATTTTAATGCGTGTTGCTTGAATGGTGTCTTGGATCACTCTCAATACTTTGGTTGTTACCGATTTTGACAATATCTCAAACGCCTTTTGAAATGGGTTGACCTTGTCAATCAAATCAATATGAATGTCATCAATATTGATAAAAGTATCAGCCATTCTAATAAAACGCTTGTCACCAGTTTCTTTGATCTCTCCGTTTTTGATCACGGAATCAACAACTACGTGCTGTCTTATTTCCTCAATCTCTTCTTCTGAAAGTTCAGGGTATTTCACTCGAATGATTTTAGGGATCATCACCTTGTTGATCACTTCAGGGTCAACATTTCCTGGGATGGCCTTCATCATTTGGTCATCTTGAAGAATATTGGCCTTTAGGTCATTCAAATCTGTTTCGAGAATATCTTTAACACGCTTAGAGCTTGGCTCTTTCAACCCTCTGATTTTCATTTCGCCAGGCTTAGCAACATCATCATCAGATTTCTTTGTTTTGAATTTCCAATTCGGTGCTAAAACTTGCTCCATTAAAAGCGAAGCTGTTATTGCTTTCAACATATTGTTGACTGAAAGTTTTACCAGATCATCTGCTGCATCGGGTTGGGCAATCAAGTTTGTAAATTGGGCATGGCTCTTATTGCTACTGTCCCTTGTAGCCCTTCCAATAATTTGAATAATTTCTGTCAATGAGCCTCTATAACCTACCGTTAGGGCGTGTTCACAGAAAGGCCAATCAAAGCCTTCTTTTGCCATACCTAGGGCAATAATCAAATCCATATCATCTATGGACTTAGCTTTTCTTAGGTACTCAACAATCTTATCTCGTTCCCTCGGGTTGTCTTCAACCAAATCTGCCACTTTCAATATTTTACCATCTGAGGCTCTTTTGAGAAAAATGACTCCTGTATCAGGGTCTTGTTTTACTACTGAGCCGATGGCATCTAAAATGAAATCTACTTCATTGTGCTTGTCTTTGGTGGACTCACCTGAATTGACATTTGGAATATGCAGGATAGTCTTTTTGTCTGTATCGAGTACCTCTAAAATAGCACTCATATAACGACCTTGGTAAAAGTGATAGCCAATACCTAGCGACTTTAAAAAGGTGTACCCATTGAGTTGCTCATAGTAGTTATAAGTTACTTTAGTGAATTTAGCCTCGTTTTCAGGAGTAAGCACCGGCACACTATCACCTCTGAAATATGAGCCTGTCATGGCAACAATATGAGCAGATGACTTCTGCATGATGTTTCTTAGAATGTCTCCCAATCTGTTTTCTGCATCGGCAGAAACATGGTGAAATTCATCAATGGCTAAAAGCGTATTGTTGAAAACCTTCTCCTCTAATTCTTCACAGGCGAAGCGTAAAGTAGCATGAGTACAAATAAGAATGCGTTCTTCATTTGCCATGAAGTTTTTAAAAGCCTGCACTTTGCTTTTACTCCCATCACTTCCAGGAGTGCAAAGGTTGTATTCGTCATTTGGCTCCCAATCCGCAAAAAAACCATGAGACTTTAAATCTGTTCTGGCAAAAGAGCTTCCGATTGAACGCTCAGGAACAGCAACAATGACTTTTTTAATTCCTTGATTTTTGAGTTTATCTAAGCCCAAAAACATTAAAGCTCGTGACTTACCTGAGGCAGGGGGCGCTTTAAGCAAAAGATATTGGGCATCTCTGGCCTCAAAAGCCTTTGCCTGCATATCTCGCATGCCCATTGGGTTTGTTTGTGTGCTTTGTCCTGTTTGGTGGTATGGAACTTCTACTATATTAGGCATGGTTTATTGCTTTCTGGTCTTCTTCTGTTTCTCAAACAAAGTATTCTTCTCTTTTTCTTCTTCAATCATCTTTTCATAGAGCTTAAACAAATACTCCAATCGCTCTTCGTCACTCTCGAAGGGTCTACTACGGTAACAGCGTTCAATTGCTTCATCATTTAGTCTGTGAGCCTCTCGAAGTCCATCAGGCATCTTATCTGGATCGTACATTTGAGCTAATGATTTCTCAGAGTGCTTTTCTCTCTCCTCGAGAATCCTAAACACGCATTGTGTGATTTCTTCTTTACGTTGATTTGAGACAGAAGGAAATGGAAAAGTGTTATAAACCAAATCTTTCGCATAACGATATCGGGTTTCAAGTTTCCCTCCAACATTTTCAAGCCATAGCATGTGCATCTTGGATGTAAGCGTACCAAACATCCATGCGTCTGCATCATAAATCACGAATGCAGAATTCGTCACAATTGTATCTGGGCCATAAAAGCCAATTGGTACATACCTGCGATTTTCTGATGACACCCCAGGTATTACAATGGAAGTTGTTTTAGTTTGATGACAATCTCTAAAACGATAAGAATGATTGGCCAATTCTTGAGTCGCTTTATCTGGACTTGATAATCGAGATTGTCTTGTAACTTCTAGTCTTTTGAGAATAAATGGATATTTAGAAAATTCTTCTTTGTCTTTTTCTTCTAACCATAAGCAAAACCTTGAAATTCCTTTTATCAACTCTTGAGAGCCAATAAGACTTTTAACAAAAACGCTACATTCTGGGTGATTTTCTATAAACCAATCTCTCTCTTTTTCAGATAGAATTAATCCACCGCCATCAGTTGCTTGATTACCTTTATAAGCCTCTAAATAAAAAGATAATGGTTTACTTCTAGTTTGAATAATAACGGATGCTCCATCACTGAGATAAGCATTTATGGAATTAACAGTCTTACTTATGCCTTGACTAAATATTTTTTTATGATTTTGATTCTTATTCGCAATGCCTATAATCGCAACTACAACAGCTGCATTTGATTTTGCATTATTTTTCCACTGAAACGATGTGTGAGCAAAATTTATTTCTAATCCATAATTGAAAATTGAAGGCCAAAAGAGTGCCACCTGCTGTCCTTGGTTAATTGAATTAGTCGTAACAAAAGCAAGCCGAGCATTATAGTCTCTAATATATTTTGCCCCTTTAAAAAACCAACAAGCTATATAGTCTAAGTCTCGATATTTTTTTAAGTCTGATGAAAAAACATGGTCCATATCATTCTTTTGATCTAGTCCTTGCATCCTTGCTCCCAGATACGGTGGATTACCTAAAATAAAAATCTCATCGTCATCCTTTTTTGGACAAACATTGTCCCAATCTAATCTACAAGCATTACCGTGAACAATTCTACCAGCTTGCTTTAAAGGTAGAGTTGGGTTAGTTCTTCCGAACTCTCTAAAAAATTCAACATTCATTTGGTGTTCTGCCAGCCAAAGCGAAAGCTGAGCTATCTCATGTGCAAAATCATCGAGTTCTATACCGTAAAACTGTGATAGAGAAATGCCCGAAAGAGCCATTAAACCACCCTCTTTGAAGATTTTCATTTCGAGCCTTCTTAGTTCTTTATAGGCAATGATTAGAAAGTTACCACTTCCACAAGCAGGATCGAATATCTTGATTTTAGCAATTCGGTTAAGCAGTTCGCTCAGCTTCTTTTTATTGCCCTTGGCCTTTTCAAAATCTTCATAGAGATCATTCAAAAACAAAGGCTCAATCACCTTCATAATGTTCGGCACTGAGGTATAGTGCATCCCCAAACCACCTCTATGTTCAGGGGTGATCACTGCCTGAATCATTGATCCAAAAATATCAGGGTTGATCTCAGACCATTGCAATTCGCCACTCTCAATGATAGCTTGGCGTGATCTTCTGGTAAAGATTGGACATTGTATTTTCTGTCTGAAAAGCCCCCCATTTACGTAGGGGAATTCCATCAAGTGAGCAGGAATGTCTTTTCGATCTTTCTTGTCAGTGTTCAGAACTTCAAACAGTCGGTCAAGGTATTCGCCTAGGTCACCGCCATCGGCTTGCGTGTGCGAACTGATAGAATTGGTAAAAAGGCTGTCATCAAAAATATCCGTGTCTTCCGCAAAGAAGCAGAAAAGCAGTCTTGAGAGAAATACGTTTAATCCATGAATAAACTCAGGCGAAGTATCAGGGTTATCCTTTTTGATTTCATCAAAAAGCTTCGCCATTTTCTCTGCAGCTTTTACATCAGCAGGATTCTCATTCTTATGTTGAGCTTTTTCCATTCCTGCCCAAGGCAAGAAGAAAGCATAATGCTTATTCAGTTCATCTAATTTAATATCAAGCTTGTCCTGAGTTTTGATATCAATTGCCAAAAGAGCTTTGTAATCTGTTACAATAATAAAGCGTTGATCGTGTTTGGCTTCTTTGGTCAGTTCTGTAATGGCTAGGTGTAAATCTTGATCATAAACCTCTCTGAACAGAAGCTTCTTTTTCCACGAAATCTCACTCTCTCTTTTAGAAAGGTTCAGGTTGCCTTTCTGGAGTCTTGTAATAGAAGACTTGGGTAAATTATAAGCCAATAGGAGATCATAGATGAAAGTCTCCTTATCAATGGCTTCTACTAGCTTTATAAGATTGGTTTCTATTTGAGTGATGTTCATTATGCGATTCTACAAACAATCTGGTTAAGTTAATACTTATACAGGACTGATTGAGTTTATTAAGTCTTAGCGCTTTAAATACACTCTTTTAACAATTCTAGTTCTTCTTTTTTAGAAGTGAAAACTCTATCAGGCCTCTTTGTCCCATCTTTAAAAAACATTACTTCCGAACCCTTATAGTGCGAATCCGCACTATAGTTAATTCCAAATATTTCGTAATCAACGCCTTTATAAAGGTCTAAAATTGGTGCAACATTATCATAAGAAACAACCCAGTCATGATCTACAATTGATCGAATCTGTAGTGAAAGAGATTCATGATCCTGATGCTTAAAATGATTTTGATATAACCCATCCGCCTTTTCATAATATGGTGGATCGAAGTATATAAAACAGTGTTGAGAAAGCTTTGGAACTTCTTCTGTCAAGAACTCATCAATATGAAGGTTGTAAACATTAATCCTAGAAGAATACAGTCCAATTTTTCGAATTCTCTTAATAAGATTATCTTTTTTGAACCTAGCATCTATCTTGTAGTTTCCATCTTGATTTATACCTCCAATGACCCCGGCCTTTAATATCCCTGAACGATTAGTTCGATTCAGGTAAAACGCTCTAAAACCCAGCTCTAATTCAGATAATCCTTCAGGATTAGAATACTCTTCTCTAAACCTAAGCCATGTTTCAATGTTAACCGGTGTCTTCTGTATTAATTCACATAGTTGATCATTGCTACATTTAACAGAGTTCCAAAATGAATAGACACCAATATCCAGATCATTGATGTGTATGTCTCTAACATATTCAGAAAGTAACAATGATAAAGCGACACCTGATCCTCCAGCAAAAGGCTCAATGTAATCTGACCCGATCAGCTCGTTTTGCTCAATTACTTTTTTTAAATACCTAGAGAGTTTATTTTTCCCTCCGGGATATCTTAAAGGTGAAAAATTATCCATTTACACCTCGATTTGGAGAACTAAGGCGGTCGCACATTGCCTTGAAAAAAGGATGAAGCCTGTCCCATGTGGTAATAACCTCTGACGAAGAAGGTAATTCATTGGCTTCATGAATATAGCTATGCAAGGCATCGGTGGTATGAATTCTATCCTTTACGCCATTCCCTAACTCTCTAGCATATTTCAATCCGCTTATGCGGTTATTAGGATCGATATAATTCACTGCCGTCTTCACCTTCTCTTGAAGCTTAACATCAAAATCTTTCCAATCTCTGCTTCTTGATGGGTTAGGACTGGGACATGGGATAGACATCTCTTCAAGAAAAATCATCGTTAATTTTTCCAAAAATACCCTAATCATAACAGAAGAGCAATGCTTATATGTTTCAACAGGTAGTTTGGCCAATTCTACATAAAAGTTATGCATTTGATTATGAGCGATTTTCAGCCCCTTATCTGCTAATTTTTTCCTTTGCCTTTTTCTAGGAGCGGTCGGTTGAGTTGAGGTAGAATTTCCACCATTGTTTCCTTGACTTGAATTATTTGTTTGATCGTTGTTAGATGAGTTCGATGTTTCACCACTTTCATTTGTGCCAGAACTACTGTTTTGTTGTTCATCTTTTTGTGTTTCAGCTTTCGCACCTAAATCTAAAAAAGATTCTAAGAACGCTTTTCTATCAGAATCCAATTCAACGGTTGTGGTATTGAATTGAGAATCAATGATGGCCTCAAATATTGCTACTAATAAAGTAGCACCTACTTCTAAGTCATCATTCTCAAAATTTACAGAGCCATCTCGATTAATATTAACTCCTAGAAGCTCTTTGATATACTTTGAACCGAAAACCCTTTCAGCAACTGAGGACTTATCTTCCAATCCCGACAATATATAACCACAGTCATACCCGTGATTTGATAAGAATGAAACAGCCGCATACCAGCGATCATAAATCCCTTCTTCTGCATCGCTTCTAGACCTGGCAATTGGATCCCATTCTTTGGTGCCAGCCCCTCCCATTCCCCTATAATGCTTTCTCTTAATCCAAATTTGAGCATCCTCTGGAGTTAGTTCTACACACTCAACCTGCTTCAAGGGATTTTGTAAAAACTTCTCACTCAATTTTTTAAACCCATTGGCCTCTGGTAAGCCTTCTGCTAACTGTGGGTTCATTAATGTTTTAAGAGCCGTTATCCTTCTGTTTCCTTCAAAGACTATGTACCGATTACCCTGCCTATTATCTTTGTATATTATCAATTTAGATGAGGGGTCTAGTCTATTGCCTAAGTTGACAATATCCTTGGCTAAATCAAATACTTCGTGTTTGGGATGAAGCATTTCTCTAATAGCTAATAGCTCTCCACTAACTACATTATGACGTTTATTTTTGGGGTCTAAAAATATTGAAGCAATATCATAATACCCAGAGGTAAGACTGTTTAATTCCATGTGGTGTCCTTAATCAAAATTTCAGGTCATTTAAATTTTAGAAAGATCGAGGCCACTTACCAAATCGGTTTCTTCTTGAAGCATAAACTCCAAAAGGTCGATTAAGTTATCACAAATAGCCTTAGCATCCGAGGGTACAGCTCCAACTCTATAGTTATGAATAACCTGATGTTGGCGTTGCAAGTCAAAATTCTCAAACGCCTTCTTGATCCCTGTGTTCACTATTAACTCAGTAAAACACTTTTTTAACTCGTCAAAATCGGTATATGCCCTACGATTACCCTTCTTATCAAAAAAGGCAAGCCTAAAATAATTATGGTTAGATAAAGGTTTACCATTTGTCTGATGAGTGTTTTCAATAATATACTTCAAACAACACTCAAAAGTAACCCTGGTCAAGGCAACTTTGGCATTAGCAAAATTATCTTGGCTCAGATCATAACACTCCTTTATCAACCGTTCGAGTGATGAAGGAATACCTTTTCTAGTGTAACTTGGGCGATGCTTAACACTTTTCCTTTTAGGGGTAGGTGGGGCAGGTGGCTGACTTGGCGGTGAAGGCTGCCCTGAAGCTGGATTTTTGGGGTTATTGTCCTCTCTTGGTTTGCTGTCCCGCTGTTCACCACCATCTTCATCCTCATCTTCATCCCCTTGCGTAGGAGGAAAACCATAAGGAGAAAGTTTATTTAAAAATGCCTCTTGTTGAGTATCAATATCTCGAGAAGTCGTTTCCGGATGATCATTTAGGTAGGCAACCATCGCCTTAATATAGGAGGTAAAAAGGTCTCCATCTTTTATTATTACCTCATTCGTTGATTTACTCTTGAAGCTATAACCACAACGATTTTTATATCTGAACAGTCTTTCAAAGATAATCGTTTTACCGCCAGATTTCCCCTTGCCACTTCGCAGTAGCTTTTTAAAATCTTCTGAGCTTATATTGACCGCCTCATAATAGAAACTTGCAAGCTTGATCAAGTCCCGAGGAGTTGAGTCATACTCAACCATAGACTCCAAAGAGGTGCCAGATGAAAAGAGCCTATGGATTTCTATAGCTTTGGCAATTCTTCCCCATTGACGAAAAAGGTTACTAGTATGTTCCTGCCTTATACGCTCATTTAAATCACTCTCATTGTGATAAACCAGCACAGGAAGCTTCTCTAACTTTATCTTCTTTATATCTCCCAATCCATATTTCGATGGGTACTGCAAAGCTTTAACCGCGGCACATCTCCTGTTTCCGTCCTTGACTATATAGTTCTTGCCTTCTTTTAGAACCCAAAGAGGTCTATCAGGATAAAATTCATTGGCCTTGGATATTGCTTTTGCAATGTCCTCAGCAGATTCATTATAAAGCAAATAGTCAATAACATCTTCTTCTTTCTCGCTACCACTATAAAGCTCGGCAAATCGTGGATTTTCTTTATCAAGAATCAAATTATCAAGATGTATGGTCTTTGGGGTTGATTTCATACTACTACCTCTTGTCTACTTAAAATTTGAATTGTAAAACCGAATACTAGAAGAACCTACCACCCAACAACTACCCACTAAGCTTAGCTAATTTTAAAATAAAATCAATGGCGTGATAACCTTGTGTGCTACAATCAAAAAGTATCTTAAATCAATAAAACTGATTTTAAAACTACAACTTTTTTTCTGAAAATTCATGCCTGACCTAGAGGCTGTTCAGCTTTAGTTTAAGTGATTTTGATAAGAGAAATTTACTCTTTGCTCAATTCCGAATATAATCAAGAGATTTTAATTTGGTCACGATAGTGAAGGTGCTTTGGTAATCTGAGCATTAATCTCATCTAGTATTTTTTCTTGGATCATCTGACTATAATGCTTTTCTGTGATCTCAACACTTGAGTGACCAAGACCTGATGATATTTTCCGAATATCAATCCCCATTTTTAACCCAAGATTTGTCCAAGTATCTCGGGGTGTATAGGTGGATAGGTTTTTCTCTATCCCTAAATCAACAGCAATGCGCTTGATATTATCATTGAACCATGACAGCTTGCCTTTTTTTGTTTTGAAGATAGCTTCTCCTACTCGGTCTTCGGAAATGATTGGAAAGATATAGTTATCAGGTTTTTTATCTTGAGCATAATACTCAATGATTTTCAAATTTTCAGGGCTTTGCTTGATAGAGAAATTATCTTCCCGCTCTGTTTTCTTTCTTGTATAGCTAAAGCGTTTGCCGTCAAACTGATTGACCTTTGCCAATACCACGTCATATATCTAGTATGTCCGCCAACCAAATGACCTTCAATATATTTCAAATAGAAATAATATCAACCAAATCTGTTAAATCAAATATAGCTCATTAAAAAAGTATCTTATTTGATTGATTTATTGGGTTGTGAAAAGCACCTTTTTTTACACGCAAAAAGCACGCAAAAGGTCATAAAAAAAGAGAGCTACTTTCGTAACTCTCTGATTTTCAGAGCCTCCTATCGGGATCGAACCAATGACCTACTGATTACAAGTCAGTTGCTCTACCAGCTGAGCTAAGGAGGCAATACTATTTTCGGTTACTCAATGGCTAGTAAACTAGCGATTTCTAAGGAGGTTCCGAGGTGCTTTTCGTTCAAAGCGAGTGCAAATATAGGCCTCTGTTTTTATAATGCAAAAGCGTTCTAAACTTTTTTGATAAAAAAATCAGATTGCCTTAAAATCACATGCTACGCACCATTTTAAGTTGTTTTTTCAAGTGATCTATTTCTTCTTTTGCCTTCTCTATTTTCTCATCAAACTCAGCTTTCAGCTTATCGGCAGTTTTAGAATTAGCAAAGAATGAAAGATTGTTATTCCAAAGTGAAATGTTGTCTTCAATCTCTTGAATTTGTCTACGCAGCTCCCCTTCTTTCTTGTTTAATTTTCGGTCTGCATTCGGCCCATTTTGTAAGCCGCCAAGCTCCACCTTAATCATCAACTGCTCTTCTTCCTGTCCTTCTACGTCAAGCCCCTTCACATACTTGGCAAGTGCCTCAGAATACTTATGTTCAATAGACTTCATTGCTCCTCTTGGCACAAAGCCTACCGCCTGCCACATGGCCAAGAATTCATCCATTTCCTTTTCAGAACCTGTACCTTTATCGGCAGCATCTAGAATTGATTGAATGATGGCTTCTTTTTTCTTAAGGTTTTCTGCGTATTCAGAGTCTGCCTTGCTCAAGTTTGCTCTTCTGTTATTAAAGAATGCATCGCAAGCGGCTTTAAATTTCTCGTAAATTGAGTTTCTCACCTTCTCAGGCACAGGCCCAATATCTCTCCACTGTTGCTGCAGCGTCTTTAATTTATTTGCAGTCGAATCCCAATCCGTACTTTCTTGCAACTCAATGGCTTTTTGAATCAAGGCTTCTTTCTTTTCTAAGTTCTCTTGGCGCATGCCTTCCAACTTCTTAAAGAAATCATTCTTGTTACTAAAGAATTTCTTGAAATCGCCCCAGAAGATTTTGTTCACTTCTTTGGCATGCTCTCTTGGCAAACCACCAATGGCATCCCATTTTTTCTGTAAGGCCAAAATCTCTTTGGTCTTGGCATTCCATTTATTGATGCGATCTGAATCAAACTCTGTAAAGGCTTTTAGTTCAGCAGCAAGTACTTTTTTCTTTTCAAGGTTTTCGTTCAGCTCACCTTTAAGGCTATCCAAATATTCCTTTCGCTTATGGTAAACCTTATCCGAAGCGGCTTTAAAACGCTGCCAAAGCTCTTCTTGTACTTCTTTTGGCACAGGGCCAATATTTTTATACTCCTCATGGAATTCATTCAACTGAATGATGGCATCCTTGAGGTTATCCATTTGGTCAAGTGCTTCAGCTTTTACACAAAGCTCTGTTTTGGCCTCTTGGTTTTTCTTTCTATCTAGTTCTTTAAGTTCAAAAAGGATGTGGCGGTTATTGTAGAACCTATCGATAAGGGCATTGTAATTGGCCCAAAGTGTTCTGTTATGTTGGTTTGGTACCTGCCCTACCTTTTTCCATTCTTCCTGGATTTCTTTAATTGGGTTTAAGCTAGTGGTTGCTTCTTCATCCACCAACTCTCTCAATTTGTCCAGAAGCTCAGTTTTCTTCTGTAAGTTCTTTTCTTTGTTCGCCTCGCGTTCTTTATAGTAAGTATGCTTTTTGTCCTTGATCAGGCGCAAAGAAGCATCAAAGCGATTGTATAATCTATCGTGACGATACTCAAAGTCGGCCTCTTCACCTCCATCGGCAATGAATTTATCTAAAGCTTCCTGACGAGCTGCATCTTCGGTTTCTTGAAATAACGGCTCAATTTGGGCAAGAATAGCGTCTATTTTTTTAAAGTTATTCTCAGAAGTTAATTCTTCAATTACTTCTGTGAGCTGCTCTCTGGTATGATTTGAATAATCGATAACTTGATGATCTTCCTCATCATCGTGATCATGTTCCTCTTCCGTATCAACATCTTCTGCTTCTTCCGAAGTAACAGCAACATCTGAAGCATGAGCTTCCTCAGTCTCAGCAATTACTGGTTCTTCAGCCTGACCTGGAGCCTCTTCTACTGGTGTAGTTTCCTCAACCGTAGCTTCTTGTGGAACATCAACTTCGGGCTTAACTTCTTCAACGGGCGTTACCACCTCTTCAACAGCTTTATTTTCAACTGTTTCAGATACTGATTCCGTTTGAGGTGTTTCTAAATTTTCGGTATTCTTATCAGCATTCGAATTTTCGATATTCTGATCACCTGACTGCATACTCTTTTCTTCACTCATAAATTCTAATCGACCTAGAGGTCGCTCCGTAACAAACCAAAGTTAACAAAACTATTAATTCAAACGCGGGTCTGCGGGGTAATTTGAGAACACTTTATACTTTCCGCCCATTTCATTCAAGATAGACTTCCACAATTCGTCTTCATTTAGGTCAAAAATCTGGCGGGTAGTGGCTTTGGGCTTTACAAACCACGATTGACTATCCAACTCTTTTCTCAGTTGTCCTTTGGACCAGCCTGAATAACCTAAAAAGAATTTGATTTCATTCTCACCTACCTGACCATTGGTAATCATGGATTTTATTTGCTCATAGTTTCCAGACCAAAACAATCCGTCCCCTATTTCTATTGCTCCTTCTACTGGAGTTTGAATTCTATGGACATAATGAAGTGTATTTTGTTCAACAGGCCCTCCAAGGTTCAAACGGCCATTAAAGCCATTCAAATGAAAACTGTCATTCATTACTTCATCCAAAAGTAAGTCCGTCATTTTATTCACCACTAAGCCAAAAGTGCCCTCTTCTCCATTTTCGCAAACTAAAATTACCGTGCGATCAAAATTGGGGTCATGCAGAAAAGGTTCGGAGATCAGAAGATCTCCGTTTTGTGGGTCGGGAATATTTTTATCGTATTCTAATCGCATTGCTGTGAGTTTTGAATTTATAGAACGAATTTTGGAATGCCTAATTTAGAAAACAAAGATTCGTCCTTAGGCTGTTATATTTGCAAGAACAGAAGTTTTCTCTATGACCAACATTGCCGATTTAAGACAGGAGTATACCAAAGCTAGTTTGGATTTGGATACTATTGCCCCTTCTCCGTTTACTCAATTCAGAAAGTGGTTTGATGAAGCGGTTAAAAGTGAAGTTTTAGAGCCTAACGCTTTTGTATTGAGCACTGTAGCTGAAGGCGGAAAGCCCTTTCAGCGTACGGTTTTAATGAAAGCTTTGGATGATACTGGAGTGGTTTTTTATACCAATTACAAGAGTAGAAAGGCGCAACAGATTGATGCTAACCCTTATGTATCGGTTCTTTTTCCTTGGTATGCGCTAGAAAGACAGGTGGCGATCACGGGAAGAATTGAGAAAGTAACCAAAATGGAGTCTTTGGCTTACTTTACCTCTCGGCCTTTCGGCAGCCAACTGGGTGCTTGGGTTTCGCACCAAAGCCAAGTGATTAAGTCGAGAAGTATTTTGGAAATGAAGCTTCAGGAAATGAAAGCCAAATTTATGGACGGAAAAGTGCCTCTTCCCGATTTCTGGGGTGGCTACCGTATTATTCCAGAAACTTTCGAGTTTTGGCAAGGACGCCAAAGCAGGCTGCACGATAGAATCATGTATCAGAAATTAGACAACGAAAACTGGTCCACTTTTAGAATGGCGCCTTGATTTAAAATAATTTTAGTCGCTCCTATTATTATTCAACAGTTTATACTCACCTTTATTTGAAAGATTAGCACCGCTATTCAATAGCGCATTTGGGAGGTTTCCTGCATCAATCAATTACACTTAACCTAATGATTATGAGCCGAAACATCCTTTGTCTATTCTGTGTTCTTCTTTTTTCTTTTAGCACAGTAGCTCCAGCACAATCAAACAGCTATCCTCAAATCCAAAAGCTCTTAAATCAAACTAAGGGTCAGCGGCTTATAAAGGATATGTTTGAAAATGAGAGTTTAGTAAGTCAGTCCATCACTGTCAACTCTTTTACTATTGTAAAAAAAGACAAAGATTTAGGCCAATTAGAAACCCGATACTATGATGTGCCGTGGGAAGATAAATTTCGCGTTGGATGCGCTGATGTGAAGCACAACAAAAAATTAATCGAATGTGATTTCTATTTTGAAAAGGACTTTAAATATACATTAAAGTGGCTCAATGATAATGATGAAGCCACGGAACATAAGACATCTATCATTAGTGTTTACTTGATAAAAAAAGACAAGAACAGAGATGAGTTCTTTGACCAAATAAGGCCGTTTCGATCAAATTAACAGCATTTCATTGGGTAATGAGGTTGTTTTAGTACTTCCTAAAGTAAGTCAAAAACATCTCCTACTCCTGTCATTCGCTCGACATTAAAACCTTCACCGTATTGCACTCCAATTTCATGACCGTAATGGATGGCTCTGGCTTCTACCATTTTCATAAATTCGGGAGAAGAAATGTAGGTATTAGTTTCGTTGCTATTCGGATCGAAGAACTGTGAAGTAAAGGCCCTGATAGAAGCAATCTTCTTTTCCCAAACTTCAGAAACATCCACCACAAAATTTGGCTGTGACGGAATGCTTTGGATATAATGATATACTACTTTCGGTCGCCAAGCGGCTTGCTCAACACCGTCAATTTCTGTCTTAACATTCTTTAAACCAGCAAGAAAGCAAGCTTCTTTAGACAATTGAGATGCTCTTCCGTGATCTGAATGTCTATCATCAAAAGCATTGGCCAAAACGATTTCTGGTTGATACTTCCTGATCATTTTAATCACTTCTAGCTGGTGTTCTTCATCATTTTTAAAGAAACCATCGCGAAAGCCTAAATTTTCTCTTGCGCTCAAACCTAAAATCTCAGCCGATTTATTTGCCTCTTGTTGCCTTATTTCTGGTGTACCACGTGTTCCCAATTCACCTCTTGTAAAATCTACAATGCCTGCTTTTTTACCGTTAAGAATTGCTTTAAGTAATGTGCCAGAACATGAAAGTTCAACATCATCAGGGTGGGCAGCGAGGGCAAGAATATCTAACTTCATAATCTTTAAAATAATAAGAGGGATTGACCAAACTCAAACCCTCTTTATCAATTCATTTTTATCCTTTTGCCTCTTCTAGCTCTTCTTCTTTCGCAGTCAAGAATCGCTCCGCATCTAAAGCTCCCATACAACCAGTACCAGCAGCGGTTACAGCTTGACGATACACTCTGTCCGCAGCATCGCCAGTAGCAAACACTCCTTCAATATTGGTTTTAGACGTTCCAGGAATCACTTTCAAGTAACCTGTTTCGTCCATATCAAGGAAGCCTTTAAAAATATCGGTGTTTGGCTTATGACCAATGGCCACAAAGAAACCTTTGATATCAATCTCTTTCTTTTCTCCAGTTTGGTTATTTACTACCCTTACACCTGTTACACCAGTATCATCGCCCAAAACTTCTTCTGCTTCGGTATTCCAGTGTACTTCAATGTTTTTAGTATTTAATACACGCTTCTGCATGATTTTAGACGCTCTCATTTCGTCTCTTCTTACAAAAAGGTGCACTTTCGGGCAAATATTGGCCAAGTAAGTAGCTTCTTCGGCAGCAGTATCACCCGCTCCAACAACCGCTACATCCATTCCTTTGTAGAAAAATCCATCGCATACTGCGCAGGCAGACACACCTTTATTTGCATAAGTTTTTTCTGATTCTAAACCTAAGTATTTTGCAGTAGCACCTGTAGCTATAATTACAGCATCAGCAGTTATCAAATGTTTGCCTTCATCGATCCAAACTTTATGAGGGTAGCCAGAAAAATCAACTTTTGTAGCTAAACCATAACGGACATCGGTATTGAATCTTTCTGCCTGTTTTTGAAAATCGATCATCATTTGAGGTCCATTCACTCCTTCTGGGTAACCAGGATAATTCTCCACATCGTTTGTAGTGGTAAGTTGGCCGCCCGGTTCGCCACCCGTGTATAAAACTGGGTTTAAACCTGCTCTAGAAGCATAAATGGCTGCAGTATAACCTGCAGGACCCGAACCAATGATTAATACTTTTACTTTTTCTTCAGTCATTTTTTTGTTGCTTGATTTTCAAAACTAAACGATTAACAGCACTTGGGCAATCCTTGTTCCCTAGTCCAAATAAAAAAGGTCTCCTTCTCAAGAGACCTTTAAAATAATGTATGTTCTACTTAACCCAAATAAGGTTTCAAAGCTTTACTTCGCGATGTATGTCTCAATCTTCTGATTGCCTTCTCTTTGATCTGACGAACTCTTTCTCTAGTCAAATTGAATTTCTCACCAATTTCCTCTAGGGTCATTGAGTGCTCTCCATTCAATCCAAAATAAAGTGAAATCACGTCCGCCTCTCTTTGAGTAAGTGTTGAAAGTGCTCTTTGAACTTCTCTTCTCAATGAATCATTCATCAAACCAGTATCTGGCTTTTCATCCATGTCATTTTCGAGAACGTCCAAAAGACTGTTTTCTTCACCTTGAACAAATGGAGCATCCATTGATACGTGACGACCTGAAATTTTCATGGTGTCAACGATTTCATTGGTAGTTACCTCCAATACTTCTGCAAGTTCATCTGGAGATGGCTCACGTTCGAATTTTTGTTCTAACTCAGAAAAAGTTTTTGAGATTTTATTTAATGAACCTACTCTGTTCAATGGCAACCTTACAATTCTAGATTGTTCGGCAAGTGCCTGAAGAATAGATTGACGAATCCACCAAACGGCATAAGAAATAAACTTAAAACCTCTAGTTTCATCAAACCTTTGTGCTGCTTTAATCAAGCCAAGGTTACCCTCGTTAATTAAATCGCCCAAAGAAAGTCCTTGGTTCTGATATTGTTTAGCTACCGAAACCACAAACCTCAAGTTTGCTTTAGTAAGCTTCTCCAACGCCAACTGATCTCCTTCACGTATTCTCTGAGCAAGCGTTACTTCCTCATCGGGAGTCAAAAGATCTACCTTACCGATTTCCTGTAAGTATTTGTCTAGAGATTGAGACTCTCTATTCGTTATCTGCTTACTAATCTTAAGCTGTCTCATTCAATTAATTGTGATTTAAAACTGTGACAAGAAACTAAACATCATGGAATCTATGAAAAGTTCCTCTATTAATAACACCTTTATACTGCTTTAGTTAATTAATCTTTTGCAGGTTTTGGTAGAAGTGCCTTTCTAGACAATCTAAATTTCCCTGTTTTCTTATCAACTTCAACAAGCTTAACGGTAATCTCTTCTCCTACTTCCATCAAACCGTCCATTTTTTCAACGCGCTCCCATTTGATTTCAGAAATATGAAGTAAACCGTCTTTACCAGGCATAAACTCAACAAATGCACCAAATGGCATAATTGATTTTACTTTACCTTCGTAAGTCTCGCCAACTTCAGGAATAGCCACTATGGCTTTAATTCTAGCTAAAGCAGCGTTCATAACTTCTTTGTTTTCAGCAAAAACTGTAACAACTCCGTTATTAGCTTCTTCTTCAATAATAACAGTTGCTCCTGTTTCTTTCTGGATTTCTTGAACTACTTTTCCACCAGGTCCGATTACCGCACCGATTTGGTCTTTACCAATGATCACCTTCTCACTTCTAGGAACATGAGGCTTGTAATCTTCTCTTGATGTGGCAAGGGTTTTCTTCATTTCGTTAAGAATATGAAGTCTACCTTCTCTTGCTTGGTTCAAAGCTTTTTCAAGTACTTCGTAAGAAAGGCCATCTACTTTAATGTCCATTTGACAAGCAGTGATTCCTTTTTCAGTACCTGTTACTTTAAAGTCCATATCTCCTAAGTGATCTTCATCACCCAAAATATCAGAAAGGATAGCGTATTTTCCACTTTCAGCATCAGAGATCATCCCCATTGCTATACCTGAAACTGGGCCAGAAATCTGAACACCTGTATCCATTAAGGATAATGATCCAGCACAAACTGTTGCCATTGATGACGAACCGTTTGACTCAAGGATGTCAGACACTAAACGAATAGTATATGGGTTTTTGTCAGAAGAAGGCAATACTTTTTTCAATGCACGCATTGCTAAGTTACCATGTCCTACTTCTCTTCTACCTGGACCTCTATTTGGCCTTACTTCACCCGTTGAAAAACCAGGGAAGTTATAGTGTAGAATGAATTTGTTTGTGCCATGTTCTGTAGCACCATCAATCATTTGCTCATCAAGCTTAGTACCTAATGTACAAGAAGTTAATGATTGTGTTTCACCTCTAGTGAATACTGCAGAACCGTGGGCAGAAGGTAAGTAATCAACCTCAGACCAAATTTGTCTGATTTCATTGAATTCTCTACCGTCAAGTCTTTTGCTTGAATCTAAAACGAAGTTTCTAGCAGCGGCTTTGTGTATTTTCTTAAAGTATTGGCTAATCAAGAAAGAATCATATTCGTGATCTTCAGGAAGTGCATCTACCCATTCTGTTTTGATGTCTTTTACATCACTGCTTCGAATTGATTTATCAGCAGTTTGTTTTGCTACTGAGGCATAAAGCTTATCATAAAGATCAGACTTCATTTTTTCATAAAGCAATTCATCATTGTTTTCATGAGAATATTCGCGCTTTTCAGTTTTACCTGCTTCAACAGCTAATTCTATCTGTGCTTGGCACTGGATTTTAATGGCATCATGAGCAATTTTCATTGCTTCAAGCATGTCGGCTTCAGAGACTTCGCTCATTTCACCTTCTACCATCATAATATTATTGATATCGGCAGCTACAATAATCTCAAGTTCAGATGCTTCAGCAACTTCCTTACTTGGGTTTAATTTGAACTGACCTTCGTGTTTTACTACTCTTATTTCTGAAATAGGCCCATTAAAAGGAATGTCAGAAACAGAAAGTGCGGCAGAAGCAGCAAGCGCAGCAAGTGCATCTGGTTGTACGTCTTTATCGTATGAAATCATCGAGATCATTACCTGCGTATCGGCATGGTAATCATCTGGAAAAAGAGGACGAAGGGCTCTGTCTACCAAACGGCAAATCAATACTTCGTGATCAGAAAGCCTACCTTCTCTTTTCAAAAATCCACCAGGGATTTTACCAGCAGCGGCAAATTTTTCTTGATAGTCGACAGAGAGAGGAAGAAAGTCGACATTTTCTTTAGCATCTTGAGCAGATACTACTGTGGCGAGCAACATGGTGTCACCCATTCTTACTACAGCCGAACCATCGGCTTGTTTCGCTAGCTTACCCGTTTCAATCGTTATGATTTGACCATCAGGCATTTTGATGGTTTTAGTTATTACATTCAGCATAAAATATTTTTTGTGTAGTACAGCGCGGGGAGATCAAAAACAACCAGCAGTATGCGAAATAAGTAAAGAAGGGAATCCACAATGAACTCCCTTCTTTTTAATTAGTTGTATTACTTACGTAAGTTCAATTCAGCGATGATTGCTCTATATCTTTCAATGTCAATCTTGATAAGATAATCTAGTAATCTTCTTCTTTTACCTACTAACTTAAGTAATCCAGTTCTTGAAGAGTGATCTTTTCTATTACTCTTTAAGTGCTCTGTAAGGTGGTTGATACGGTAGGTAAAAAGAGCAATTTGAGACTCAGGAGAACCTGTATCTTTTTTTGCCTTTAACCGACCATGATTCTCAAACAACTCAACTTTCTTTTCGCTTGATAAATACATGCTTAGCTAAAATTTGATAATTAAAATTTAAAAACAGCCGCAAAGATAATTTATACCCGACTAGTAAACAAGTTAGGCCGTTTTTAATTGCTTCTTCTTTGTGAAGTACTTTTTTATTTTCTCCAACCAAACGGCATAAAAATCAGCTTCAAACAAACGAGCGTCTTTACTGGCCTGACGCAAAAAGAAAAGACCGAATGGCAACAGTATGAGATTGGCCATCCACATAGCAAATAGAGGGTCTACCACTCCTTGCTTCCCCCATTTATCGCCCATGGTATTTAAGGTATAATAGATTAAAAAGAAGATTACCGATATGATAACTGGCAGCCCAAGCCCTCCTTTTTTAATAATGGCTCCAATGGGAGCGCCAATTAAAAACATTACTAGGCATGCAAAAGATCTTGAAATTTGTTGCGCTCTGGTAACCTTAAATTTATTTTTATCTCTTTGAACAGTAGCTAGAGTACTAATGTTCGCTTTAATGGTGGCGTTACTTGATCGGGCACTATTTAGAGCCGTAGCATAAATATTCATTTTCTTTGCTCTAGTGTTGTAAAATGCTTCTATTTCATCAACGAGTTCATCATCTGTCATTACAACACCTTTCACCTTAGTTTCGGTTGTTACGCTAGGAGCAACTGGCGTTTGCATAAAAGCAACCTCTGGAAGTTCATCTACAGGAAGGTCTCTTGACTCTAAAGTTATCTCTTCCACTCCGTGATTGACTAAACTCTCAAGCTCAGCAGCTTTCGGCTTTTTCCTTGTTGTTCTAAGTGAATCATAAAAGCTGAGCTCTTTTTCTACTTGTTCAGGAATATCCACTTCTCTCAACATATGGTAGCTAAACTTCCCTCCTATCTGTCTGAAAAGTGTTTTCTTACTTCTCAAAATATCCAAACTCATAGAGTCTACCCCAACTTTTAAATCTCCTCTGGTTTGCACTAACCTACTTCTACTAAAGGCATTTTGATCTGTTTCGCCCATATCAAATGAAGAAAGATCAAATCTTATTATGCTTTTACTAAAGCGGTTTCTTACAAACTGTCCTCCATCAATTTTTTGATCATACTTCTCGTTACTCCCTTCGTCATACTTAATTCCACTATAAAGCTCTAAAGCCAAATACCTCTGGTTCATAAAGGTGTACATACGACCAGAGTCTGCCAGAATCACTTCTTTATTACCTCTTTTACTTCGATTAGTATGGTCATATATGATGATGTCGAGAAGTCGTTCATCGTCAATTTTTTTATTCACCTTAATGCTGTAGCCCGGAATTCCATTGTAAAAAACCCCCTCTCTTATATCTAAAGCAGGCTTTTTAGATCGCATATCCCAAAGAAGGCTATAAGTTTTGAGGTTGGTCTTAGGTACCAATTCAGTGTTGAAATAGTATGTAAACCCTGTAAGAAAAAGGACAAAGACAAAAATGGGAGCTAAAGATCGCACCAAGGATATGCCAGAACTCTTAACCGCAGTAAGTTCTGAGTGCTCTCCTAAATTACCAAAGGTCATAATTGCACTAAGAAGAACTGCTAAAGGAAAAGCATCAGGGGAAGCAGATATTGAAAAATAGGTGATCAGTTCAGCAAACACCGAAAACTCTAGCCCCTTGCCCATAATTTGATCAAAGTACTTTAGTAAAGTGACCAAAAGCAGTATGAAATCTACAACGATTAGGGTAAGTAAAAATGGCCCAATGAAAGAGCCAAACACCAATTTATCAATCTTCTTCATTCCTCGCAATCTCAGGCCTTGTTCACAAAGATCATGCCTTGCAGGACTAAAACCAAATATAGAACCAATACTAAGGGATTAACCTCCAATAATCTCCTTCAGGTTATGGACAGTATTCTCCCAAAGGTCTTGTTGTTCTTCTGGATCGTCTATATCAGAGTAGTCTGTGATTTGAATAAATACTGATTGTGTTAGTTCTCCTATCATTAACCTTAGCTCGATGTAAGAAGGATCTTCTTCGTCTTCTTCCGTTTCTGGAACAAATTCGAATTTCACAAAATGATTGGTTTTTTGAGAAGCCTTTGTTGCCTTATGCTCCTCTCCATCCCACAGAAAACTGTAAACTTTATCTTCATTAATATTCACATCTTCAGCAAACCATTGCGCCAGCCCACTTGCGGTACTCAAATACGGGAAAAGTATTTTTTGAGACGCATTCACTTCAAACTCTGTTACAAACTTATTCTTTGGCATATTGAAAAACTTATTTCGATAATATAGAACTAATATGGGAATACCACAAACTAAAAAGTTGACAAAGGAAATTAAGCTGGTTCAGCATTAATTAGCTTCACTTCTGGGTGGTAAAAATACCCGTTTTTAGGTTATCGAAAATCATTGATAAAAGTTGTGCAAAATTCTTCAATTCCTATTGCATTTTCTTTGCTCTAATTCGTATGTTTGCACTCCAATTTTGAAGGCGAGGTAGCTCAGTTGGTTAGAGCGCAGGATTCATAACCCTGAGGTCACGGGTTCAACTCCCGTCCTCGCTACAAAAAAGCCCAGTTCATTTATGAGCTGGGCTTTATTTTTTTCATGTCCGCAATGGCAATTCTTAATAAAAATTGGGCAATAAAAAACCCCAGCCTTAGCTGAGGTCTCTCACTCTATATATTTTACGGAGTTTACTATTTTACTTTTTCCACAATCGCTTTGAAAGCTTCTGGGTGATTCATAGCCAAATCGGCTAAAACTTTACGGTTAAGCTCAATGCCTGACTTACCAATAGCTCCCATTAATTGAGAGTATGACATTCCGTGCAATCTTGCACCTGCATTGATTCTTTGAATCCAAAGTTTTCTAAACTCTCTTTTCTTTGCTTTTCTGTCTCTGTATGCATACTGAAGACCTTTCTCAATTTGGTTCTTCGCTACTGTCCATACATTCTTTTTTCTACCAAAATAACCCTTGGCTAATTTTAGTATTCTTTTTCTTTTTGCTCTTGACGCTACCGCGTTTACTGATCTTGGCATAATTTTGATTTTTTTGATCCTTGGCGCCTCATTTAACTGAGTACTTAAAACCAAACATCTGGTGAAACAATAACCTTAATGGTTTCTTAAATGTTGAGCATCGCTTTAACGTTTTTCTCATCAGACTTGTGCACTAGTGCCATGTCAGTAAGATTACGTTTTTGCTTCGTTTCTTTCTTGGTTAGGATGTGGCTTTTGAAAGCATGCTTTCTTTTGATCTTACCAGTCCCAGTCAATTTGAAACGCTTTTTAGCTCCTGATTTAGTTTTTGCTTTAGGCATTTTAAATTTATTTAATAAATATTGGTTCTACTTTTTTATTGCTTTAGGAGTAAGGTAAAGAAACATTCTTTTTCCTTCCAACTTAGGCAGTTGCTCAACCTTTGCATATTCTTCTAAGGCCTGGGCAAACTTTAATAATAAAATCTCTCCTCTTTCCTTATATACAATAGTTCTTCCTCTAAAGTGAACATAGGCTTTTACCTTTGACCCATCTTTTAGAAAACCTATAGCATGGTTAAGCTTAAAGTTAAAATCATGATCATCCGTATTAGGGCCGAATCTGATTTCTTTGATCACAGTTTTTGAAGCTTTGGCTTTTATTTCCTTTTGCTTCTTCTTCTGATCATACTTAAACTTTGAGTAGTCAACAATCTTGCAAACAGGCGGATCTGCCTTGGGAGAAATCTCTACCAGATCAAGTCCTTGATCTCTAGCCATTTGAAGCGCTTTATCTATATCATAGACGTCTACTTCAACGTTCTCGCCAACGACTCGCACCTTAGATGCTAGAATCTTAAGATTGACTTTGTATGGCTCTTCTACCCTACCTCTCGGGGGGTACTTTCTCCTCATTTTTGCGATGTTAACCTCCTTCTTTTGTTAAAAATGACTGCAAATATCGGCATAATTTTCTAATTACCAATACTCCGATATTACGCAGATTAAATTATTGAATATTCAGCGATTTAGCTTTCTCTTTAGCAAAGTAATCAACAAATGATTCTATGCTCATGGTACCTACATCGCCTTGACCGTGTCGTCTTACGGCCACTTCATTATTGTCTCTTTCCTTTTCGCCAACAATAAGCATCAAAGGTATCTTTTTCACTTCAGCATCACGGATTTTTCTTCCAATCTTTTCATCACGATGGTCAACAAAACCTGTAATATCTTCTGACTGAAGCATTTTGTATAAATCTTGTGCGTAATCGGCATATTTTTCTGAAATCGGTAGAATAGCCACTTGGTCTGGTGTTAGCCAAAGTGGAAACTCTCCAGCACAGTGCTCGATCAATACTGCAACGAATCTTTCTAATGAACCAAAAGGTGCCCTGTGAATCATCACTGGTCTATGTTTTTGGTTGTCAGAACCTGTATATTCTAATTCGAAACGCTCAGGAAGGTTATAATCTACTTGGATTGTTCCCAATTGCCATTTTCTACCTAAAGCGTCTTTCACCATGAAATCTAGCTTAGGACCATAAAAAGCGGCTTCTCCTAATTCTGTTACCGTATTCAGATTCTTTTCTGCTGCTGCCTCAATAATAGCCGACTCTGCTTTATGCCAAGCTTCATCACTGCCAATATACTTCTGCTTATTTTCAGGATCTCTTAAAGAAATTTGAGCCGTGAAATTCTCGAATCCAAGTGATTCAAAGACATAAAGCACTAAGTCTATTACCTTAACAAACTCTTCTTTTACCTGATCTTCAGTACAGAAAATATGGGCATCGTCTTGTGTAAAGCCTCTTACACGAGTCAAACCATGCAACTCGCCACTTTGTTCATAGCGATACACCGTTCCAAATTCGGCCAAGCGTACAGGCAATTCTTTGTATGAACGTGGTTTTGATTTGTATATCTCACAATGATGAGGGCAATTCATTGGCTTTAGCAAGAATTCCTCCCCTTCATTTGGTGTTTTTATCGGCTGAAATGAATCGGCTCCATATTTTTCATAATGACCAGAGGTTACATATAAGTTTTTATGGCCTATATGCGGAGTAACTACAGGGTCATAACCAGCTTTTACTTGTGCTTTACGCATAAAGGTTTCGAGTCTTTCGCGAAGCTTAGCTCCTTTTGGCAACCAAAGCGGAAGCCCCATTCCTACCTTTTGAGAAAAAGTAAATAGCTCTAATTCCTGACCCAGTTTTCTGTGATCACGTTTTTTTGCTTCCTCCAACATATGAAGGTACTCTGTTAATTCTTTTTGCTTCGGAAAAGTAATTCCGTAAAGGCGGGTAAGCTGCTTGTTCTTTTCATCGCCTCTCCAATAGGCTCCAGCAATACTCAATACTTTTGCAGCTTTAATAAAGCCTGTATTTGGTATATGCGGCCCACGACATAAGTCGGTGAAATTTCCTTGCTGGTAAAATGTAATTGAACCGTCTTCTAAACCTTCTAAAAGGTCTAGTTTATATTCATCATTTTTCTCCTTAAAATAAGCAATGGCATCGGCCTTGCTTACTTCTGATCTTTTGTATTCGTTCTTTTCACGAGCCAATTCTAACATTTTGGCTTCGATTTTCTCTAAGTGAGAATGGTCAAAATTCTGATGCTCACCAAAGTCTACATCATAATAGAAGCCATGCTCAATAGATGGCCCAATTCCGAATTTAGTACCTGGATAAAGTGCTTCAAGCGCTTCTGCCATTAAGTGTGCGGATGAGTGCCAAAATGTGGCTTTTCCTTCATCATTATTCCAGGTAAGAAGTTTCACCTCTGAATCTTCATTAATAGGCCGGTTGGCATCTCTTACTTCTCCATTTACCTCAGCGGCCAATACATTTCTGGCTAACCCCTCACTAATACTCAAGGCTACGTCCATTGCTGAACTTCCTTTGGCAAATTCTTTTACAGTTCCGTCTGGAAGGGTGATTTTTATACTTTCTGCACTCATAATTTATTTCACCAAATGCTACAAACCATTTGGATTTGCTTCATAGTTCTTTCGAATCGCAAATATGCAATATTATTTAGGTTAATCCTTTGTGAAAAGTGGCAAATCTTAATCTATTCTAAGTAAACTCTTCTTGTAAGCTTAGATTAAAGCGAAAGGTTAAAACTCACCTTAATTTGTCTTTTCTTTATGTCTGGGTTATCGAGGTAAGTAAGTCGTTGAAAAAAATCGACTCTAAAGAACTTAAATACATTCTCTACACCAACCCCTACCTCTGAATATGGTTTGTTCGGGTCTAAACTCAAAAAGTCAACAGTAGGTTGGGCAGCTAAAGCTTTATCACTGATATCGCCATAAAGCACATTACCACTGGCTACGAGTCTCCATTTCAGCTTTTTGAGTAGCGGAATTCTATTCAGAATAAAGCCTTCAAAGAAATGTTGGTAGCGTAACGACACATATTGTTCACTTACAAACTCATAGAAATTCATAGTATTGAATGCAAAGCTCGCATAAACAGGTTGTTCATTACCAATGTGGGCGGTTAACAAAGGGTAAGGTACCTCATCGAAAACGCGACTGGCAGTGATTTGATAATGAGAAATACCCCAGAAACCCATTTTCAATCGCTGAGATATTCCAAAATCAAGTTTATTATAGTCAAAATCACCGCCTAATGAGCCTTTAAAACCACGGGTATAGCCTAAGATAAAGGTTGGCCAACGGATGGTACCTAAACTGATTCGGCTATTATCATTTATGATAAAGGTTTCATCTTTGGCATATTTTAATTTTAATGTGGCTTCGGTTGTGGTAAAGTTTGTGCCCGTTGGTGAATTAATGTCACTGGGGTCGGTATAGTAACTAAAGCCATCATACAATGGAGTGAAATCTTGATTTTTTAATCTCAGACTAAAAGAAAAGGGTTTAGATACCTGACTGGTTAAATCCACCTGAATACTTTCATAGGCAAAAGGTCGAATGAGGTTCCCCAACTGACTGAGGGCCACAAAGGCATTTGCATTGTCAAAATCTGTAATTCCATCGGGCTGTAAGCCTAATTGATCAATATCGTTTCTATAATTGGCCGAGATTGTAGTCCACTTTTTCCTTGATATGAAGTGAGTTGCTCCTAATCCGTATTTAAAATTTCTGTCTTTAAAACCATAGGCCAAATAGCCATTGAATTGCCATTTTAAACTAAAGTGCTCATTCGTTCTACCTCCAATTCTAGTTCGGAACCCTTCCACATCGTTTGAAGAAACCAACACTGGCCAAGGCCCTAAGTCTAACTGCCCTACTTCTACATAACCTCTAGCGAATGTTTTGAGCAACTCCGTCCATGTTTTTACAATAGGAATTTGCTTTAAGGAGTCGATCATTGCTATTACACTGATTTCGGTTGTGGTAAGCGAATCGTGTCTGTTTTCTATCCAAAATTGTTCATCAGAAATGCGTGCATCTTCTTCTAACTCTATTGTTCGTTCAAAGAATTTATTAGGCTTAGGCTGGGTCAATTCAATGTTTTTATTGGAGGTGTAGAATTTCGCTAAAAAGCCAGCAGACTTTTTGGTGATTTCTGATACATCGATCAAAATTCTTGACTTTACCGGAAGCCATGCTCCTCCTTCCATTCGCTGGAGTTCTTGTTGAATTTTTATTTTTTCAATGAAATTCAAATTGGCGGTTGGCTGCATGGTTGCATCCATACGTTTAATGCCAAAGTCTTCTTTTGCTATCCACATGGTGCCTATAAAGGCCAATTCTTGATCGTTTTTTGGTTTGAAGTCTAATACATAACAAAACTCTCCGTCTATACTTACACTATCGGTAAGCTCATAATTGTAAATCAAACGCCAGCCATCTCCTATTGGCGATGCAAACTCCTTTTCTACAATGTTCATGCGATTTTGGTAGAAATTGTATTCTTGAAAAGAAGAACCAATTACTTGAGAAATAAGAGATCCATCTTCGATTCCTATTCCTGTGATTTTCGTTTTTATGATTTGCTCTTTCTGTAGTCTAGGGTTAGATCTAAAATAGAATTTGGAAAGTGATTCAGAAATAAAAAGCGGCAAAATGGGCTTTCCATCTTCCCCAGCAATGATATCAATACTGTCCAATACCGAAGTTACCTTTTGCATGTACTTCTTCTTTCTAAATTCTTCAGAGATGTTATCTACATCAATTTCTATCTTGTTGTAAGAGTCGTACTCATAGGCATCAAGTCTTCTTTTGTCATTCTTATTCTTGTTGTCAATCACGCTTCGCATAACAGCAAAGGCTGGATTTTCGGCCCTGTCGGACAACACTACAAAGTCGCCTAGATTTGTTGCCTTTGGTTGCAACTGTACATTGATTACTTGGGTAATTCCTTTTTGGTAGAATTTTTTTCGTGTTTCATAACCTACGTAGGAAAACAAAACGGTATCTGATTCTGCTTGTCCTTTTAGTTCATAATTGCCATCAAAATCGGTGGCAATACCCACCTGACTACCTTGAATTACCACAGTAGCGAAAGGAACTGGATCGCCCGATTCTGCATCAGTAACCTTACCTCTTATGATTGTTTCTTGCGCAAACACCAAGCTTGTGGCGAATAGAAGCAGCAATGTAAAAATATGTTTTGATTTCAAACTCTTGGGTTTCTGAAGTTATTAATGCTAAACGCTAATGGTTCTAAAAAGTATGCCTGCCAATCACATTCTGTTGTCAACCTTTATGACCCACAGATTGTTCCTTTATATAGTTTTTTATATGAAGGTCTGATCTCTTCACAATTCGCTGATACCACTCAAATTTCAAGTCTTCTTTTTCTTGCTCTGTCAATTGCCATTGTACATCGCTTTGCCGAAGCCTTCTTACTAAATCTTGCAATACCATGGCTGCACTTACCGAAATATTAAATGATTCTGTGAAGCCATACATTGGAATATGAACTAGTTCGTCTACTTCGTTTTTAGTATTGTCAGAAATCCCTTCTAATTCAGTTCCAAAAATGATGGCTGTTTTTTCAGTAATGTCCAACTCATGTATAGATGTAGAATTCTGGTCTGGGGTTGTACCGACTAGTCGGTATTTTTTTTTGCGTAAGTGGCTTAAGCAATTTGAACTACTCTGATCTCCCCTTTCATATTTATGAAGTGTGACCCAATTGGAAGCGCCTCTTACAATATTGGGGTTAATATGATAATCGTGCAGTTTTTGGCTGATATGTAAATCTTGTACGCCAAAACAATCACAAGTTCTTAATACGGCACTTGCATTATGAGAATGATAGACATCTTCCAATACTACAGTTAAATGTCTTGTTCGTTCCGAAAGCACTTTATTGATAAGCTGCACTTTGTTTTCGGTAACAAACTCTTCTAAAATATTAACCAGTTCAGATTGCAATGCTCTTTGATTTTGGAAGCAAAAGTAATGAAAAACAAAAGCTACCAGCGTTTTGCTGATAGCTTTTAATTTGAACAAACAACTTCATTCAACCTTTGGCCTATTTATGTGTGGCCTCAGTTAAAAAACAGTTGATGAATGTTTTACCCCTAGTATTTAGAATAGGTCTATGGTTTCTCCTACATTAAAACCACCACCTTCTTTACCTTTTGGCTTTTCATCGGTTGGTTTTTCAGGAGCAGGCTTAGGTGCTTCTGGCTTAGTTTCAACTGGGTTCTGGCCTTTAGGAGTAGTTTCTTCATCTACGCTCTCTTCCGCAACATTAACCTCTTTTTTACTCGGTTTAGATTTGGCCTCATTATTCAATAAGGTTACTTTCTTTACGGAATGTTGTGAAATTTTATTCCCCATTGCCTTCCAGCCTTTTACATCGATTACCATGTCTAGGTCTACAGAAACTGTTTGGCGATCGCGCGATCCTTTTACTGTATACGCTACCTCTACTTGCGGTTGGGCAACGGTAGTGGCTAGTAAAAGCTTGGCTCCTTTTTCTTCGCTAATAAAGCCGAACTTCTTATCCATTGTGCTGGTTTCGACCTGAAATCTTTTTACTAGATAGTATTGAGAGTCTGGATCGTAATGAATGGCAGAGATAATTCCTTTTGGATCAAACTTCTCGATTAATACGATTTTAGCTGCTTCATATCGGTTGGTGAGTTCAAAAGAGGTTAGCTCGTATTCTCCAGAGTCATATATTACCAAAATTTTATCTTCGCTTTGGAAGTTGCCCAAATGCTCTCCGCGTTCATCTCGATTAATCCTTCCGATTGAATCATCGTACCAGATATCAACGCCTCCCAAAGTGGACTTGCCTTCCATCTTGAGTTGAATTTTGCGTACAGGGTATCTCGTAGCAATGTTACCGCCTGCTCCTCTTCCTTTGATCTCAATTTCTGAAAAATCAAAATCAAAAACCTTCACTCTAGCTTTACAGCCTGATGTCAAATAAATGGTGACCAGCTCTGCCTCTCCATTTGGATTGGCGGTGAAGTACAGCACTCTTGATCCACGCTCGCCTTTGGTAAGGTCATATTCTTTGTCGCGGGTAACACCCAAAACCTGAAAACGCTTAACCATACTTCGGCCAGTTTTTCCGTCAAGGTAAATCATGTTATACACCATACGCTCGTCATTCTTATTGAACACAGCCACATGGATGATATCTTTACCAACAAATATTTTATCGGAAATTCTAACTACTTGGAATTTCCCATCCTTACGGAAAACAATAACATCATCAATATCGGAGCAGTCGCAGACAAACTCGTCCTTCTTCATTCCGTAACCGATAAATCCTTCAGCACGGTTTACATAGAGTTTGGCATTATTTGCTGCTACAACTGTGGCTGCAATGCTTTCAAAAGACTTAATTTCTGTTTTACGCTCTCTCCCTTTTCCGAATTTCTCTAATAATTTTTCATGGTAGGCTATAGCGTATTCTACCAAATTGGCTAGGTTATGTTCTACTTCGGCCAATTCATCCTGCAAACGTCTCATTAGTTCATCTGCCTTAAAGGCATCGAACCTAGAAATTCTCTTTATCTTAATTTCCGTAAGCCTTACAATATCTTCTTCGGTAATTTCGCGATAGAAATCTGGCTTGAAAGGGTCTAACCCTTTATCTATTGTTGCAATTACGGCTTCCCATGTTTCGCATTCTTCTATATTTCTATAGATTCTGTTCTCAATAAAAATCTTCTCTAAAGACGAGAATAGCAGTTTTTCAAGCAACTCTCCTTTTCTGATCTCAAGCTCTCGTTTGAGTAAGTCTACTGTTTGGTTAGTACAAATCTGTAGAACTTCTGAAACCCCAATAAAATGAGGTTTGTCTTCAATAATCACACAGCAGTTTGGTGAAATGCTCACTTCACAATCGGTGAAGGCATAAAGTGCATCAATAGTGATGTTAGGCGATTGGCCTGGAGCCAATTCAATGTAAATCTCTACATCTTCGGCAGTGTTATCTACTACCTTTTTAATCTTAATTTTCCCTTTGTCATTGGCCTTGATAATGGAGTCAATCACACTGGTAGTTGTAGTTCCAAAAGGGATGTCTTTAATAATTAAGCTCTTTTTATCTTCTTCATGAATCTTAGCACGGACCTTGATTTTACCTCCTCGTAAGCCGTCATTGTATTCAGAGAAATCGGCCATTCCTCCAGTAGGAAAATCAGGGTAAACCTTGGCTTTCTTTCCTTGCAGCACCTTAATGGTGGCTTGTATTAACTCAATAAAGTTATGTGGAAGAATTTTGGTAGAAAGACCAACGGCAATACCCTCTACTCCTTGGGCCAAAAGCATCGGAAACTTAACTGGCAACGTTACTGGCTCCTTTTTACGGCCGTCATAAGAAAGCTGCCAGTTTGTAGTTTGGGGATTAAAAACAACTTCTAAAGCAAACTTAGAGAGTCTTGCTTCTATATAACGAGCAGCAGCGGCACTATCGCCTGTACGGATATCGCCCCAGTTTCCTTGGGTTTCAATCAATAAATCTTTCTGACCAATGTTTACAATTGCATCACCTATTGAAGCATCACCATGTGGGTGATACTGCATGGTCTGTCCAATAACATTGGCTACTTTGTTGAAACGACCATCGTCCATTTCCTTCATGGCATGGAGAATCCTGCGTTGCACAGGCTTATATCCATCCTCAATGGCCGGAACAGCTCTTTCTAAAATTACATAAGAAGCGTAATCGAGAAACCAGTTTTCGTACATGCCAGAAACTGGTCTTACTTCCTGTAGCCCTCTGTCTTCTCCGTTGTTCAAGTCTTCAGTATTCTCAGTCATATTCATCTTTGATCAGAATTATACAGAATCTGAGAATTCTCAAGATTCATTGCCACCCAGTCGCTATTTCTGATCTTGGTATTTTGGGTTAAATAATAATTTGTATTCAAGACTCTTTCCACCAAAGTTTATCAGCAGTCCTTTTGGAAAATCATAGGCTACAGTATAGTTTTTGGCTTGTGCCAAATGAGCATCTTCCAATCTCACCAAAGCTTTCAATTCAACCACCACTTTATCTTCAACAATAAAATCAGCCCTACGAAGACCTACTTCTATTCCATCATAAAACACCGCTTGCTCTTGCTCTCTTTGATAACCAATGCTTGCTCGTTCAAATTCAATAGCTAAACATCGCTGATAAATGACTTCTTGAAAACCAGGCCCTAAAGTGTTATGAACTTTCATAGCGCAACCTATAACTGCATATGTAAGCTCATCTTTCTCCATTCGGCAATTTTATAATTCTACTAATTCTGATCCAGACAATTACTTAAACAGTTTCCGTCACCAAGTCTTTTTCTACTTTTAGCCGGTCGATGATAAAGTTTTGACGATCTGGGGTGTTTTTGCCCATATAGAACTTCAGTAATTCTTCAATACTAGTATCTTTTCTTAAAATGATTGGTTCTAAACGCATTTCAGCATTAATAAAGCCCTTAAATTCTTCCGGAGAAATTTCTCCCAAGCCTTTGAATCGCGTAATCTCAGGCTTGTTACCAAGCTTTGCTACAGCCGCTTGCTTTTCTTCTTCGCTGTAGCAATAAATTGTTTCTTTTTTATTCCGAACTCTAAATAATGGGGTTTCTAGAATGTAGACGTGTCCTCTACGTACTAAATCAGGGAAAAACTGAAGGAAATATGTCAAGAGTAGCAAACGGATATGCATTCCGTCTACATCGGCATCGGTAGCAATAACGATTTTATCATACCGTAAACCCTCTAGTCCATCTTCAATATTCAAAGCATGTTGTAGCAGGTTAAACTCTTCATTTTCATATACTACCTTTTTGGAATAACCGTAGCAATTCAACGGTTTTCCTCTTAAACTAAAAACCGCCTGAGTTTGAACATTTCTAGACTTTGTAATTGAACCACTTGCAGAATCACCTTCGGTAATAAACAGTGTAGTGGCATTTCTCAAGTCGTCATCCCCTTTCTTATCATCGAGATGAATGCGACAATCCCTTAGTTTTTTATTATGAAGATTGGCCTTTTTGGCTCTTTCGTTCGCTAGCTTTTTAATTCCAGCAATCTCCTTTCTTTCTCGCTCCGACTGAAGAATTCTTTTTAAAAGCAGGTTGGCGGTATCAGGGTTCTTATGTAAAAAATCATCTAGCGCCTTCTTTACAAAGTCGTTTACGAAAGTCCTCATGGTTGGTCCATCAGGCGCCACGTTTTGAGAACCCAGCTTAGTTTTGGTTTGCGACTCGAAAACGGGTTCTTGTACTCTAACTGCAATCGCACCGACAATAGAAGCACGAACATCAGTAGCTTCAAAGTTTTTGTTATAGAATTCTCTAACCGTTTTCACAACGGCTTCTCTAAAGGCAGCCTGGTGCGTTCCACCTTGGGTGGTGTATTGTCCGTTTACGAATGAATAGTAATCCTCTCCATATTGATTACTGTGCGACATAGCTATTTCAATGTCTTCACCCTTTAGGTGAATGACTGGATATCTTAAACTGTCGGCATTGGTTTTTCTTAATAACAGATCGTAAAGACCTTTTTCGGAATGATATTTTGTACCGTTAAAGTTTATTGTCAGACCAGCATTTAAGAAGCTATAGTTCCAAATAAGGTCGTCAAGGTATTCTGGAATGAAATGGTAATTTTTGAAAATGGTATCATCAGGCCTGAAAACGATAAGTGTTCCGTTACGACCGCTGCTTGTAGTTTCGGCTTCATCATTTCTGATTTCACCCCTTTCAAACTCGGCTACTTTTGTGCGACCATCACGATAAGATTGTACTTTAAAAAAGCTAGAAAGAGCATTGACGGCTTTTGTACCTACTCCGTTCAACCCCACTGACTTTTGGAAAGCACCACTATCGTATTTACCTCCAGTATTGATTTTAGACACGCAATCGACCACTTTACCTAAAGGAATACCACGACCATAGTCGCGTACTTCTACCTTAAGTTCAGATACTTTCACATCGATGGTCTTACCAAACCCCATCATGTGTTCGTCAATACTATTATCGATTACTTCTTTTACAAGTACATAGATGCCATCGTCATGAGCGGTTCCATCACCCAATTTACCGATGTACATTCCTGGTCTAAGTCTAATATGTTCTTTCCAATCGAGGGACCGAATACTGTCTTCGGTATAATTTGCTACTTCATTCGCCATTCAAAAACTCCAATAAGATTCAAGTAGAAATAATGTGCTGTCCCGCACAAATCAAGGCGGAAGTTAGAATATAAAAACTAAAAAGTCACTATTGACTTTACCCAATAAAAACCTTAAAAAGACTCGATTATTTGTAAATCGAGCAGAAATGAAAGCAACCTGATTAATTTTTAGCTTATGATCTGCGTACAGAAAGGATTTTGACCAAATAGAAAAACCAGAAGATCAATAGTACGGGGCCTATGTAAATATAAATACTGAGTGCGTCTAACTTAAGTTCGTTCATATTCATAAAACCTAAAAAGAACACAATTGTAGTGAACATAATATTTAGGATTCCTGCAAAACCTTTGATCCAAGTGATTACATCAAGCTTTAAAGCTCTGTTTCGAATACCAACGCCATCTTCTGACGACTTAATTTTTTTAAGCACTTTAATGAATGATACACAGATTACATTGGCGACTAGAAAGATTATTACGCTTGCAAAAAAGAAAGTATTCTTATCTACGATTTCCACAGCAGTACCATCTCCATCAAATTTATAAGAAACTTGACCTGCTAAAGACGCATAAGCCCAAATAAGGGCGGCCAAAAAGATGAGATAACTTGACGTTCTTATAAACCCAACTAACTTGTCCATTCGATTTTAATTTGGCGCGAAGATAACAATTGTAATCATTTAAGGCATGGATATCATTGTATATTGACTCCATTTACCACTAATTTAATTGAAGGGAGCAAAAGGAAACCTTCTGAAATATTTATATGTTGGTACATCTAAAAATGACATTATGACCAATTCTATATTATCTATACAGCCCCTTTCATTCCCTTGGCAAACAAGTGATCCGTTCCTATTCTGTGCTTTTCACCACGACAATTACCCAAAGGGAAATGGCCAAATGGGGCCAAAAGCAAATCTTTCAGGTCGAAACTTAGGTTCGGACTTTGCAGGAAAAGACGGCTGGAGCATGTATCACGGGCAAACTGTACCCGGTTTTCCTGCCCATCCACATCGAGGTTTTGAAACGGTAACCATTGCGGAAAAAGGACTTGTAGATCATTCTGACTCTTTAGGTGCTGCTGGCAGATTTGGTAATGGTGATGTACAATGGATGACGGCTGGCAAGGGCGTTCAGCATTCAGAAATGTTCCCCTTGCTGAATGAAACTGACGAAAACCCATTGGTCCTTTTTCAAATATGGCTAAATCTGCCAAAGGCGAGTAAAATGGTAGAACCACATTTTGCCATGCTTTGGAGTGAAGATATTCCTGTATATACTCATACTGATGAGCACGGAAACACTACTAGCGTGAATATAATCAATGGTGAAATTGAGAATTATAAATCGCCCTCTCCTGCCCCTGACTCTTGGGCTGCCAAGCCAGAAAATGAAGTTGCTATATGGACAGTGATTTTATCGCCCAATGCGGAATGGAAATTACCTACTGCTTCAGCAGGAATAAATAGAAGTTTGTACTTCTACGCAGGCGAGGACATGGAAATAGATGGGAGCCCCGTGAAAAAAGGAAACATGATTAAGGTGGATGCTACAAAAGCAACAATACTTAAAAATGGCAACGGAGAGTCTAAACTCTTAATGCTACAGGGAAAGCCGATTGGAGAGCCAGTAGCGCAATATGGCCCCTTTGTAATGAATAGTAATGCTGAAATTCAGCAAGCAATGAGCGAATACCAAAACACTCAATTTGGTGGCTGGCCTTGGCCCAAGCATGACTATACCCATGAGAACGGCAGAGGCCGCTTTGCCTTACACGCTGATGGAAGGGAGGAAATAAAGTAGAAAAGAGGTTTTAATTAAACCTCCCAATCTTTTTTATGATTACTAACTTTCTTGTTAGGAAGAATAGATGGAGAAATGATGGCAAATACGAACAAGGCCAATACAAAACCGATAATCATCATAGCTTTTAAATTTGATGCGAAATTGGCGAATTCTTCTTTATCAAGAAAGTAGAAATAAAGATTATTGACCTCAAAAGTCAAATTTGTTATGATCGGGTTCTTCTTTAGATTTGACGAATGTCTACACTAGAAGAAGTCAGGATCAATTTTACCAATGATAGCGTTGGCCTGCTAAATTTTTGTTTGGGGTTTATTATGTTCGGGGTTGCCCTTAACCTTAAAAAAAGCAACTTCAGTAACCTACTTAACAATAAGAAGGCCGTTTTAACAGGCCTTACCAGTCAGTTTATTTTGCTTCCAGCGTTTACCTTTTTGGTGGTTTTGATTATAAAGCCTCATCCAGGTTTGGCGCTAGGAATGATCTTGGTAGCAGCTTGCCCTGGCGGAAACGTGTCCAACTTCTATTCTATGGTAGGAAAAGGCAATGTTGCTCTTTCCGTTACGCTCACAGCCATTGCTACTGTTGTTGCTGCTTTTACTACTCCATTCAACTTTAGTTTTTGGGGTGGTTTATTACCAGAAACTTCTGAACTAATTCAGAGTATTGGCTTAAGCTTTACCCACATGTTCAAAACGGTATCTCTAATTTTAGTACTCCCACTATTCTTGGGCTTAATGGTAAGCAGCAAAATTCCTAGAATAGCAAGTCTAATAGAAAGGCCAGTCAAGGTGATTTCCTTTCTTATTCTAATGGCTTTTGTTGTCGTAGCCACAATTGATAACCTTGATGTTTTTAAAAACTACATCCATTATGTTGTTGCTCTCGTGTTGCTCCACAACCTAATGGCTTTGGGAATTGGTTACTTCACAGGCAAACTTTTCAGAAACAGCGAGCAAGATTGCCGAACCATTTCAATTGAAACTGGAATTCAGAATGGTGGGCTCGCTTTAGTATTGGTATTCAATTTTTTTGATGGAAACGGGCCAATGGCACTATTGGCTGCTTGGTGGGGTGTTTGGGATATTTTCTCTGGCTACATTATCGCCTCAGTTTTTGCCTATCGGTCAAAAAAATCAACGACCAAGTTGGAGATGATTAATTAATATTTAAATATAAACATAATAACATATGTTAATTTATTTTACCTTCTCTAAACTAGAGGCTACTTGCTCCTTCCATTTTGCCTGCTCAAGCTTATTCTTTCCATGATTACTCTCTCTATCATATCTTCTTGAATAAACATTAAATTCATCCAGAATACGTTTAATCTCAGCTTTATAAACACCAGCCTTTTTCTCCTTTTTCTGCTGAAGTTTGATAATTTCTGCTTCAATTTTCCTTCTATAAAGTTCGGCTATATCAAAATGGAGCTGTTCATGACCTAACAATTCTAAGTTGGTGGTGTCCGATGTCCATGAATTAGGCTTTCTAAAAAGTACCTTAATTTCAAATTCTGGTAGTCCGTTCCTTAAGTATCCTTTAACGGAATGCTTCACCATCGTTAATGCCATGCTGCCTTTGAGCCTGATGCGCCTGTAAGTGTAATCCTTCCATTCTAACGGACGCGATTCACTCCACTCAATCATTGCATCGGCCTCGATTGTTTCTTCTAACTGCCCAAAAGCTGGCATTGCAAAAACAATCAGGAAAACTACCCAGTACAACTTTGACAAACTGCCATTCATGTCGAAAACTACTTTAACGATTTCAAATCTCCAATTCATTAACGCACTGCCAGCAGTATTTAGACTTCCTTAAACTCTTTTTTGCACACCGAAATCTAGAATTGGGCTATCTATTGTTTGATATGAGGCTCGTGTTTAGAAGATTTCCTGACCTTACTAATTGCTAATTAAGATATCCCTATTTTTGCAAAAATATTTTCTTCATGGATAACTTTGAATCGCTCAACCTTTCTACTCCGCTTCGGAACGCCATTGATGATTTGAATTTTGAAAAGCCTACCCCTATTCAATCAGAAGCCTTTCCTGTAGTATTATCTGGAAAAGACCTGGTGGGAATTGCGCAAACAGGCACGGGAAAAACTTTTGCTTACATGCTTCCCTCCCTGCGCGACCTGAAGTTTTCTAAGCAAACTACTCCGCGTATTTTAGTGGTTGTTCCTACTCGCGAATTGGTATTACAGGTGGTGGAGCAAACCAAGCTATTGGCCAAATACATGAATGTTCGTGTTTTGGGAGTTTATGGTGGAGTGAATATCAAAACTCACATGGCTGAAGCCCTTGAGGGCTGCGACATTCTAGTAGCCACACCTGGCCGATTGTATGATTTGGTGCTTAGCAAAGCGCTTTCCTTAAAAAGCATTAACAAGTTAATTATAGATGAAGTGGATGTAATGCTCGATTTGGGCTTTAGATTTCAGCTTCAGAATATTTTCGACTTACTTCCAGAAAGAAGGCAGAACATTATGTTTTCGGCCACTATGACGGACGAAGTGGATGCGCTGATTAACGATTACTTTATTACTCCCGCTAAAATCTCTATTGCTGTAAGTGGAACTCCACTCGACAATATTGCGCAACAATGTTACCCCGTACTTAACTTTTATACCAAAGCCAATCTTCTTACCTACCTTTTAGAAAACAAAGATGAGTTTAAGAAGGTATTGGTTTTTGTGGCGAATAAGAAAGCAGCGGATAGACTGTATGAGCTATTAGAAGAAACCTTTATGTCGAAAGTTGGGGTAATTCACTCTAACAAATCGCAAAATTATAGAATCAGATCTATTGAAGACTTCGACCAAGGCAGCACCCGAATCTTAGTGGCTACCGATGTGATTGCTCGTGGATTGGATTTAGAGCAAATCACTCATGTAATCAACTTTGATACGCCTAATTTCCCTGAAAACTATATGCACCGAATTGGGCGAACTGGCCGTGCTGAGCATGAGGGCAAAAGCATTCTATTCTATACTGAAAAGGAAGAAGCGGATAAAGAGGCCATTGAGCTTTTAATGGGTTATGAAATCCCTACCCTTCCTTTTCCAGAAGAGGTAACAATCACTAGAAAACTAACTCCTGAGGAGCAGCCAGTGGTAATTGAAGTCCATAAAAACCACAAGCAATCGAAGCATATGCCTGGCCCAGCTTTTCATGAAAAGAAGGAGAAGAATCAAAAGGAAAATCAAGGTGGTTCATACAAAAGAACCATTGAGGCCAAGTATAAAAAACCTAGAACAAGGGGAGATAAAAATCAAGCGAAAAAGAACAAGAGAAGGTAGATTCTCCCTGTTATGCTTTGGCGTGTTATGAATTACTGAATTTAAAAATAGTACATTGAACAAATTTAGAAATCATGGCCAAATCTCAAGACGCAAAAAAGTCGACAAAAAAGGAGGCATTAAAAACCCCTAAAGAAAAGAAAGAAGCAAAAAGAGAAAAGAAGGGTAAAAAGAGCTACGATTAGATTGGTCTTAACCCCTCTATAAAAGCAGCACTTTCATTTGCTCTTATAAAACATAAAAAAACCGGAGTCTCCTCCGGTTTTTTTATTCATTCAATCTCTAGTTAAAATAGCTTAGTTGGTTACAACACCACCTTTTGCACTATCTATTGTAATTTTTGGAGTTCCTTTTCCTGATACAATCCAACGCAAAGTTATAGTACCGTTACCTGGAATATTCTCCAAAACCATTTTAGCTGGATCTACTTTTTGCTCTGTGCTAAGACCTAAGTCTAAATCCTGAACAACCATACCGGCTTGAACATCAACACCTGAAATGGTTACATAATCAGGTCTTTCGATTTTATATTTTAAATCTTGAGAAGCGTGAGTAGGCATCAACCTATCGTTTTTAATTACTACAGTAATTTCTCTAAGTCCTCCACCTAAATCTTTTTCCGTCACCTTATCCACACTAATTAAAGGCATGTGGTGTGCATGATAGAGTGCAAAGGCCATATTTCTGTGAAGCTCTTCTTCTAACAAGAATCCAGGGGTTGCTCTTCCAAAGTTTTTCTTAAAGCCACCAATCTCTACCTCACCATAAGTTGGGTGATTATAAGTAGCCCAAGGAGTAAAAGCATCACCTGCTAATAATTCTCTATCAAAGTCATAACTCTCATCTCTTCCACCTCGCTCATTTTTATAATATGCAAAGCTGGTGAAAATCTCATTGGTGAAAGTGTAAATACCTCTACTTCCGTAGAACCAATCTAACTCTCCACCAAATACAGAGTACAAATCTTTGTACACGGTTAAGTAGCGGTAACCTGGCAGCATTTTCTGTCCTTTCTGTCCAATAGCATCATAAATTCTAAGGTCAGCACGGTTGTAGGTAGCAAGATCTTCTTCAGCTCCAGGGCCTCTTAAAATCATACCTCCAGAATTATGGAAACTTTGTGCACCTGCAATATTTGGATGTGCCATAACGAAATCGGCTACAGCGCGATTTTCTGGTGCACTGAAAGGGTACATTAAAGCACCACGCTGAATATAATCAGGTTGCCATTTCCATGCCCAGTCTCTGTTTGGATCATATACCCCTGGTCGGTCTTCATTCACCCTTCCGTCACCGTCATTATCGATTCCTTCGGAACCTAACATTTCATAACGCTGTGCAGTAGTAATGTCATCTGGCCCAATTTGGATCATTTTTCGTGGATCAAGCGGATCTACAATGAAATCGCCATACTCACTTTTTCTACGCATACTGGTTACAGAACCGTCACCGTCTAGATCATCAAGTCCATCTTCGTCTACCAAACCGTCACGGTCATCATCCAAAGGCATCATGCCCGAACGAGGTGAACTCCCTGTATTCGCTTGTTGCATGTAATGATTCCTTGCATCAGGATTGATGGTTGGAACAATGTAAAAAATGCGATTATCAAGCATATCAGTAATGTAGTCTACATCACCAAAGTTTTCAGTTAAGTACCAAGCGGTATAAATAGAAATTTCTGCACCTTGAATTTCATTTGAGTGGATATTTCCATCGATATAAAAACCAGGCTTTCTATCTGCTGTTCCTTTTTTGAAATTAGTTACTTGAAGCATCCAAATATCACGTCCTTCATAAGATTTACCTATTGAAATACGCTTTACCAAATCAGGGTGTGCTGCGGCTATTTTCTTAGATATCTCAGCCAATCCTTCTGAAGTATAATAGCGATTAAAAGCTATGTTTACTTTAGGGTTGTGAGGAGAACCTGCTGCCCTAAAAACTTCATCGGCATTCTGTGCAAAACTGGTTACTGGTAGTGTTAAACCTACCATGATTAAACCAGCGAATAAGTTTGATATATATCTTTTCATCGGTTTTCTTATTTAAGGTTTACAGTAACATTGTCAACACCTGCATGTGGAGCACCAGCTTCGATTTGAACTGATCCTTTTCCTTTCACAAGCCAAGTAAATTGTTGCGATCCATCACCATCAAGGTTGTTAATAGTCATGATTTTTCTTCCAGAAATGGCTTCTTGATCCTTACCAAGCTTCAATTCAACTATTATAGGTCTTAACCAACGGGAACGAGTTCCCATTTGGGTATGAGTTGGTAAAGTACCGGCATTGTAAACGTCTACTGTTATTCTTGTCATTCCTTTTCCAACAGCTTCAGATTTAAGGTTCACCAATTTAACATCGGCTTGCATGCCTACTAGTTCAACAATAAAATCGTTGTTCTTTTTAGAAGCTTCTTCTACCATTGACATTGGAGGATTATTCATTTTAAATGGCGCAATACCACCTACTTCTACCTTTTGATTTGGGAAATCAGGGTGACTGATTTCTTTCCAATCGACAAAGTAATTGCTTAGGTTTTCTTGTGCTGCCCATCTTAAGAAGTTTACTTCTTGGTTTTTGTCTTTGTTGGCTACTGCTCCTTCTTCATCTTTTACTGTAGGTGTCCACCATCCTGGTGTTCCTAAGCTCAATCTTCCGAAGTGGAAATAAGCCCACTGTAAGAAGTCACCACCTTGTTCGCCAGAAGCTGGTGCGTTTTTCATACCTGTAGTTTTATTATAAGCATCTGAAATGAATTTATTCAAATCAGCATCTTCGCTTAAAATACTAGTCACTACTCTTTTAGATGCTCCAGCACGATTAAATTTCCAAGGGCTAGAAAGGTTATTACCTGGGCCAAATGTGAAAACCCCATACAGGTTCCACTTGGTGTAAAGTAAATCTAATAGGGCTCTGTTTTCTTTTTCAGAAACAGAGTGTTCGCCAGAACCGGCTACAAAGTACGGGTACTCATAGGTTAAATTTTTTCTAAAATGAACTCCACCTTCGCCATCTTCATTGAAGCTACCGTCTTTGTCATTATCCATTCCTTCGGTGAATATTTTATACTTACCTTTTTCACCTTCAGTTTTATTAGCTTTAATCATTACGCGGCTATCAGCAGGGTGCGTAATCCAGTCACCAGTAGCATCTTCAACACGCATCCAAGTAATAATACCGTCACCGTTTAAATCTTCAAATGGATCTTCGTTCAGCTTTCCATCACGGTCATCATCCGTTTGCTTTGCATTGCCACTTCTTTCGTACTTCAACTTTGCGAAATACTGCTCAGTAGCATCTGGGCTCATGTTTGGGAATACATAAAAAGTAGTATTCTCTAAAACACTCGCATTATCCTTCACAATACCTTCGGCAAAACGAACTGCCATTTCTACTCCAAGAACATGAGCACCTTCTACCCCACCGACAACGGCCATAGCTGGTTTGCTATCTACATCGCCTTTGCCAAGTGTCAGCATCCAAATATCCTTGCCTCCATCGGTTTTTGTGATTGATTCTAATTTTACATCGGGTGAAGACCCGGCCAACTGCTTCAGTCTTTGTGCAAGCTGATTAGCGTTGTTGTAGTCTTGGGCTTGTAGTGAAACACTAAATAAAAATAGCGCCCCTAATACCCATTTTTTGACTTTCTGGTTCATAGGCTAATTAAAAGTTTGTTCAATTAAACCATGAGTTTACGGAAAAAATAGGGTTCAAAAAATCGAGGATTAATAAATGCAATCAATTCCTCTGTTGAATGGTAGTTGATCGGGTTAGATGGAAGGAGCAACAACAAGCAAATTCAGAGAAAATAGGCTCGCAGTTTTTCAAGTCAGTCTTTCATGTTCACCACCAACTTCCCAAAAGTTCCACCATTTTTTATAGCATCAAATGCAGAAATGATTTCTGAAAATGGGCGGACTGAATCTAAAATAGGCTTGATTTTATGTTCATTGATGAAGGCAACCATCTGCTCAAATTCTTGATCGTTGCCCATGGTGGAACCTTGCAGGGTAATCTGATTCCAGAACATGCGGAACATGTCTAGTTTTTGTGGAGTGCCATTGGTAGCACCATAAAAAACAATTCTTCCAGAAGGTTTCATCATTTTAATAAAGTCGTTGAGCTGATCTCCGCCTGCGCTGTCGATGACTACATCGAAACCACCAGAAGATTGGAGCGCTTCTTTCTGCCAGCCTTCGGCTTTGTAATTAAACCCAGCCTTTGTGCCTAAATCTATACAAGTTCTGATCTTATCTGCACTTCCTGAAGTAACATACACATTGGCTTGAGCCGCCAAAGCGTACAACATAGCAAACTGCGCTACGCCTCCTCCAGCTCCCGAAATCAACACATTTTGACCTGCCGACACCTGACCTTGAGTAAACACAGCCCTAAAAGCTGTAAGTCCGCCCAAAGGAATAGAAGCCGCTTCTTCCCAGCTTAAATACGTTGGTTTTTTATAAATTTTTGAAGCCTCAACTTCTACATATTCAGCAAAGGTGCCATTAGTCGGCATTCCTAATATGTGGTATGCTTTCGACTGTACCTTTGGGTTTTCTCCCCAATCTATATTTGGATTGATGATGACTTCATTCCCAATTAAATCAGATGAAACACCAGCACTAACTTCTTCTACAATTCCAGCGCCATCAGAACCTAAAATCGTGTTCATCTGAATATTTGGGTATTTTCCTTCCCTTATCCATTGATCACGTCTGTTTAAGGCAGCTGCCTTTAGCTTAATCAAAACCTTTCCTTCGGTAGGGACAGGTTTTTCCACTTCTAACAATTGAATTTTGTTTTCTGGATGATCTACTAATACAAGTGCCTTCATTTTAACTTCTCTGTATATTTAGATTATGCTTTCAAAGCTATGCTTGTTTTTGCAAGTCGCAAAACATGAAGCTATAGAAATCAGGAACTGTAAGTAATTTTCAGTTCTATTCATACAAGCCTGTCAACATTCCATTACAGCGTTTTTTAACATTTTAAATATCTCCAAGTAGAGAATACTTTACAAGTATATTGTTTTAACAAAAATTGGCATACGAGTTGTAGACGAGAAATCAGTTGGACGTTTGGCGGCATGCTCACTTTTATTTAATACAATCACAACCCTCTCAGGGAAGTAATTTTTAAAGAAGCATGCAAGCAAACAGAAGGCACAAAAACTCAAATTATCTCAATGTATAAAACTCTAAAATTGAGCATGGCTGTCATAGTGATGGCTGGATTGCTCGCCTGTGAAGAAGACGGAACTAACCCTAACAATGATTCTAATTCTACACCACCACCTTCTTCTTTGATTAAGGCTAATTTTGAAAATAGTATTGTCAACCTAAAGGAAAATGATGGTTCCTTGACCGTGCGAATTCAATTATCAGCCGAAGCTGAAGAAGATTATACCTTGGTATTAAATTTAAATGATGCCATTGGTCAAGGCAGCTTCTCTACAGAGCCAGCCTTGAAACAAAGTCAAATTGATTTAGAAATCCTCGCTGGCCAAACTGTGGCAGAATTTAAAGTGATTCCTCAAGACAACGATTTATTATCTGGTCATAGCACCCTTAAGTTTAGAATAGTTGATGGGATTTCTGCGGTTGGCGGTGATTCAGATAACATCGAGATCAATATTCTGGATGATGAACTTTTTGGCAAAGCGCAATCTTTTGAATCAGCGGCTAGCGGCTGGAAAACCAAAAGAACATTCGTGTATGATCAACAAGGTCGTGTGAGCAAAGTGAATTGGACATCTGAGACTCCTGGAGCTAGTGCAGGCACAGACACCTATTATTATGATGCGAATGGTATGATTGAAAGGATCAACTACTACCCTAGCCAAGACGAGTATTTTATTAAGCAGAATGGAAGAATAATTCGGTCTGAGAAAATTGAATACGGTGTCAAAAAATCTTATATAGAATATGATTATGATTTTATGGGTAATGTAGCTGGTAGAGCAGACTATTACCTTCAATCTAATGGTTCATATGAACTTAGCTTAATGTTTGTTTACCTATATTTTCAAGACGGTAACTTGTACAAGCAGCTCGCTTATTACCCAGCTCAGAACGGTGATTTGAAATTGACCTCTACTCGTACTTACGATCACTACTTAGACAAGGTAAACCCATTTCCTGTGAATGAAGTAATTCCTACTATTAAAACACAAACAAAGTTACCTGCTTCTTATCGAGTGGAAGAAAACGATGTAGATCTATTGTATCAATTCGATTACGAGTTTAACACGAATAGTGAAGTGACCAAAAGAACTACCAAAGGTGAATCAACACTATACTTTTACTATTAATTAACCATCAACGGAAAAGTATCAAGAGTAATTCAACCCATCATAAATTTGAAAAGTTCTTGGTACAAACTGTTTCTTATTAAACTATGGTAAATGTAAAAACTCAAAGGCCGGGCATATTATATGCTTTGGCCTTTTTACTCTTTGCTTGCCAGCCAGAAAAGAGTAATCAACTCCAAGAAAACAAACCCTCTGCGGTATATCCTTACTTTAAAGAGCCTAAAGTCAGCTTTATTTACGAGCGCTATTTAGATATTAAAGGAGCATTGGTGGCAGGAAATGCTGAAATGGCACAAAAAAGTGCTAATGTATTTCAGCTTTCAATTGGGTCATCTTCAAACCTATCAGACTTAGCAAAAAGCATAAAAAGGGAATCTGAGATAGATAAACAACGTAAACTGTTTACAACGTTAAGTATTGAAGTCTTAAAACTATTAGAAAAACACCCACTGGTAAATGGGAAGGTCTTTGCCTTTCGATCTATGAGTAACAGCAGCGAAGTTTGGCTAGCCAATGAAGCCCGTGTGAATAGCCCTTACGATGGAAGCATTTCTAACGGAAAGTTGTTCAAGGTTTTGGGTAAGGAAGAGCACGCTGCTCCTGTTAAAAACAGTCTAAGCGGCCTAGTTCAGAGAGGCTATAGTCTCTTTCCTACTAAGAAATTATAGCCATACCGCCCTTTCAGGGCTGAATTAACTTTTATACTGATATGGAATGGGCTGCGCCCATTCCTTTGTTATTTCGCCCCGATGGGGCTATAAAAAGCAAGTCTTATAACGGAAAAAGTTTTAAGTCAAAATCCAAGCTGTCTTTTCAATGGTAAGCCCTCAGGTAGAATAAAAAAAGCATCTTCCAATTCCATTCTTTCAATCCTACTTGCAATACTTATGACATTGTATTCGGCATTCTCAACAATCGTTTTTAAAGGTAAAGATTTAGTTTTTTCAACATAAAAACTCCAACCTCCAAACTTGTGATCTTTAAACAATTCAGCGTTTATTGAATACTTTGAGTTAAAATAATAAGTCGTTTTACCAGTTTCGGTAACCACCTCAAGCACATCACATTCAATACCTAATACTTCCTCCTTATTATCTAGAAATTTAAAACTTACCAATGGAGCTTCTTCAAAACCACCATCCACCCAGTATAATGTATCTGAAACAGTCATTTTACTATACAATCTATTTTGGTCTACATCGTATAATTGCCATTCAAAATACTGACCATTACTGACTGATTTATAATGATTGCTTTTAATAAAATAGTCCTGAGTTGAGCCCATTAGCATCCCTATCTGTTCATTACTGACATTTGGTATCTTACTCTCATAAGTCACTTTATAAGTTATCTTACCTTCAAAATCTTGAGCACACACAGTACTAAAAGAGACAGCAAGAAGCACCATAATTAATCTAAACTTCATCTTTATTCATTTAAAAGTTCAGTAAACATCCAGTGATCAAAAATACTAAGTCTATTCATAACTCAATACTCAATTATTTAAAAAGCGGCCAATTGGAAGCGTCATTCCGTAGGAATCTTTTCACGCTCCACAAGCAAGCTTTTCTATGTTTCTGAAAAGACCTCCGAAGCTTCGAAGCAGGATGACTTAGAGTAAACCATAGGTTCTCCCGTTTTAGACCTTTCTTGGTCAAGGGAAGAAAAAATAAGATATACTATTAGGTAAAGCACATTAAAGCCAGAACACCTGTCAGGTTTTGAAAACCTGACAGGTGTTTACTCAGTGAAACCTTTGGCGATGGACTATTTAAAACAACAGCTCTGTCATTTCAACTAGTCTGATGAATTCGGCTCTGTAACCTTCTTGGTCTAGGCCTTTTGCTCCTTTGGCCAAACGAATGACCGCATTAAAGGTCAGGTTGTTTTTGTATTCTGAATCGCGAAGCATCATTCCAAAACCAGCTACTGCAGCCGACCATCGGAAGTTTTTAGAGCTGTCGCTCAGTTTCACTGATTCATTCTTAATTACTTGTTGAAGCAAAATACTCGTTTCTCCATCAGGCTTTTTGTATCGAAGTTTCACCGTCATTAAATCGGTGGTGTTCCCTGTAGTTTTCTTCACTTCTGTATTTTGGTATTTCAAATCGTCCAAAGGTTTGAACTGGCTGTTTACCCCTACTGGAATGATTTCATATAAAGCGGTTACCGTATGACCAGCACCTAATTCACCCGCATCCTTTTTATCGTTGTTGAAGTCTTCATCATTCAGCTTTCTGTTTTCATAACCAATCAAACGATAAGCTTGTACGGTAGCAGGGTTAAACTCTACTTGAATTTTAACATCCTTGGCAATGGTAAAAAGCGTTCCCCCAAACTCGTTCACCAATACTTTTTTGGCTTCCAGAATATTGTCAATATAGGCATGGTTACCATTTCCTTTGTCGGCCAAAAGCTCCATTTTAGAGTCTTTGTAATTGCCCATTCCGTAGCCCAAAACGGTTAAGAAAACACCTTCATTACGCTTTTCTTCAATCAAGTCTTCCATGGCTTTATTGCTGGACGCACCTACGTTGAAGTCGCCATCGGTAGCCAAGATCAAGCGGTTGTTTCCTTCTTTTAAAAAATTCTGCTTCGCTATTTTGTAAGCCAACTCAATACCAGCACCGCCAGCCGTTGAACCTCCAGCGTTCAGCTTATCCAAGGCTTCAATAATCTTGTTTTTCTCTTTACCCGAAGTTGGAGGTAGCACCTCTCCTGCTGCGCCCGCATAGACCACAATGGCCACATGGTCTTCATCGCGCATTTGATTCACCAAAAGCTTCAATGATTTTTTGAGCAAAGGCAATTTATTATCCGCTCCCATAGAACCCGACACATCAACCAAGAAAACAAGGTTAGCAGGTGGTAATTTATCTACTTCAATCTTCTCGCCCTGAATTCCAATATGAACGAGTTTATGTTGGGTATTCCATGGTGCATCGGATACTTCATGCTGTACTGCAAACGGATGTTTGCCTTTAGGCCCCTCATAGTCATAATTGAAGTAATTGATCATTTCTTCAATTTTTACCGCATCCTTAGGAGGCATTTTACCATCATTAATAAACCTGCGCACATTGCTGTATGAAGCCGCATCTACATCAATAGAGAAAGTAGAAAAAGGGTTCTTCCATGGCGTATTGAAGCCATTTTCTTTTATTTCAGCATAATCTTCCTGACTCAATTCTTGAGGGTACTGGTAAGCAGTAGAAAAGTTATTCTCGGGTTGCATGTACATTTGGGATAAAATCTCAATCTTCATTTCTTCTTGGTCTGCTATACCCCTAATCATTATTTTGTTTTTCTGTTCTGCTTGCATTTGCCCTGTCACAATCATTTCCGACATGAGTTGCACATCCTGATCTAGGCTAACATTGATTACAGATTGCTTTCCTACTTTCACTTCTTGGGTGATGTAACCTAGGTATCTAAAAATCAATACCGTTTCGTTATTCGGTACGGTAATGCTGTACTTGCCATTAGCATCCGTAGAAACACCTTGGGTAGTCCCCTTAATCAATACAGACACTTGATATAGCGGAAGGTTATTATCAGCACTTTTCACAATGCCCGTAACTTCCTTTTGAAAATCTTTGGCTTGGCTGTTATGGAATATGCCAGTGAACAGCATCATTACTATTATTAAATTCTTCATCGCTAAAAGGTTTATGTAAAAATTTCTTTAACCTTGAGATGCACGGTTTTTGAAGATTCCATAAAAGCAGAGAAAAATAATTCATTTATAATCCGTTGTTCTCGAAAAAACGAACTGATATCGCCCAAAAAACTGACCTAGAGCTGATTTTCGCTTATCAAGAAAATCAGGACAATAGGTGGCTTGGTGAGCTGTATAAAAGATACATGAGCTTGGTATATGGGGTTTGTTTGAAATATTTGAAAGACCGCGATGCTGCCCAAGACATGGTGATGCAGGTTTTTGAAAAATTACTCTCGCAGTTGCAAAACCAAAAAGTAGAAAATTTCAAAAGTTGGCTCTATGTACTTACCAAAAATGAGTGCTTAATGCTCCTCAGAAAACAGAAGTCGCATGGGCATTCTGTAGAAAATCGAGAAGCCGTTATGGAAATTGCCTTGGCTGTGCATCATGATACCGAAGCGAATGCTTTGGAAAGTGATTTAACAAAATTAGAAGACTGCATTGGCAAACTGAATGAGGAACAAAAAGTCTGCGTACAGTTCTTCTATATTGAAAAGAAGAGTTACCTAGAGGTGGTAGAACTAACAGGTTTTGATTTGAAGAAAGTAAAAAGCTACATTCAGAACGGACGTAGAAATTTAAAAATATGTGTAGAAAACCTTCGTGAACAAGAAGCATAATCATATTGAACAATTGACTCCAGCAGTATTGGAAGCCTATAAAAAAGGGCTTTTGAATGCTGAGCAACAACATCAGGTTGAAAAACTGATGCTGGAGGACCCGTTCTATGCCGATGCATTAGTAGGCTGGGAAGAAATTGACGACTCGGAGCTAAGTGCGGACTTAGCCAAGCTTGAAAGCCGACTAGACGAACGACTAGAAGGAAATAATAAAATTGGCTTTTGGACAATTACCAGAAGATTGGCCGCTACTTTATTGATTTTAGTTACTGCTTCCTTTTTGTTTTTCTGGTTGCAGAATAAAGATGAAGCACCTGAAAAATTCACTGCGAAAAAAGAAGTTGAAACTGAGGCCAGACCAACTACAGACAGCCTTGAATTGATTAATCCAGACCAACTACAAAAGCCAAAGTTAACCGCTTCAAATAAGGAAGAAAAGCCAAAAAGCATGACCCTCAGTACCACTCCTAATGAAGGGGCATTGACCGAAGTGGCAATACAAACTGAAGAAGAAACAGAAATTGAAAATATTGATTTAAAAGCCCTTTCAGAAGCTACAGAAACCAATATAGCTCAAGCAAAAATGGAAGAGGCTGTTAGAATGGAAACGGCTAAAACGCTGATCGAAGAAAAAAATGAAGCTCAAATGGCCAGAACCATGGATGTTCAAAGCATGCTACAAAGCCGAGTGGCCGCGGTTAGGATTGATGAACCAAAAACCTCATTAACAGTTGTTGATGCTAGTGACCTCTCGCCCCTGCCTCAAGTCTCTATTTTTATCAAAAACACGACACAAGGAACAGCCACAAATATTGAAGGCAAAGCAGAAATTTCAGTCGATACTTCTGCAGCTTACTTGGTTCGCTATTTGGGTTATGTTAGTCAGGAATTTAGGATAAGTGACCTTTCCAAGATGAATGACACCATTAGAATGGAGGCTGATGAAACTTCTCTTGGTGAGATAGTGGTCAGTGGATTGGCCAAAGAAAATCAAAATAGACTGATAGTGCGTGCTAACCAAAAAGCAGCGCCTGTAATGGGAATGCCTGATTACAAGGATTACTTAGAGGAGAATTTCATTTACCCTGAAAATGAGTCAAAAACCAGAGGTACGGTTCGAGTGGAGTTCATCATTAATGCAGACGGCACATTGAGCAATTTCGAAATTAAGAAAAGCTTAGGTACGGCTTTCGATACAGAGGCTATTCGATTGATCAAAGAAGGACCCGTTTGGCAAGCAGCTACGGATGAAAATGGGGTTTCAAAAACATCGACTGAAATAATTCGAGTGGTTTTTAAACAATAAGCATTAGACCACTACAGAGATAACTCTGCTAAACTCAATAGCCTCTGATGAGATAAGTGTATCAACTTTTGGAGGGTTAAGTACGAGCTAAGCCTTAAAGCGAATCCCAAAGTTTTCTGGGTGGCACCATAAAAATTGAAAAGCGCAAATAGCTTGAGTCTTTAATATCATACTCACTTATCGCCTTCTTAATTCTATCACCAGGGTTCACAGTAAAATAAGTAAGATTATGTACATAGCCTACATCTACCCCCATCCAAAGCCAATCGTGAATTTCTTGCTCTAGCTTGAGTTTAAAGTAAATATCAGCCCGCTGTAGGGTAATTAAATGTGCTTCGTTTTCAAGGGCATCAGTAAGGTTGAATCTCCAATTGACCAACTCGGTTTGATATATAAAGTGCGTCCCCTTTTTCCAATGGTACCTCAAATTAATTGAGCTTGGTAAAATGGCTTCAAACAACATTTTTTCTGAAAGCTGCTTTTTATAACTGAAGGTTGGGTAAATATTTAAAAGCCCCAAAGCGTAATTTACTACACCGCCATAGCCAATAATTGTACTTTCGTTTAATTGCTTACTGTATTCTCCCATTGCTAAATATCGACTCGAAAATCGGTTGATGCTCCAAGTATCACTGGCCAATTCGGTTAAAACAATAAGTGAGAATCTCTTCTCTTTAGAAATGTTCCTTTGGTACAGAAAATTAAGTCCAGCGTTGTTGAGGTGATTGTTGTTTAAAAAATTGAATAATTCACCTTGTTGGCCTGCTCCAACACCATAGGATTGTTTATAATATTTGAACTGAAAACCGAAAAGCGTTTTTTCCTTTAGAATAAGGGGCACTCCCAGCCTAACCCTAAGCAGATTATCCTTTGCAATACTCGAAATAGAGTTATTCTCATCTGTAGGTTTCTCGTAGGCTCTATAGTTAGAAAGATATTCGGTAGTGAACTCAACTATTTTAGGTCGATAAGTGATAATGTCTTGGGCATTTACACTGATAGCAAGGAATAGGAAAAAGGAAGAAAGTAATAGTCGCATTAAAAGCTTAAGTCTAATGCGGAACTGACCAAGTTTCCGCCTTCATTCAACTCGCAAGTAAGAGAAAAGTTCTGAATAATTAATAACCGACAATCCCATCTCACCGCTCTTAAAAAATCAATCTTACCGTTTAATTCCTTTCCTTATCTTGATTTCCAAAATCAACCCAAATACTTAACTATGAAACGACTCCTATCTCTATCAGGACTGTTAATCATCTTATTTTCGACCCAAGTCATGGGGCAAATCAAGTCAGAAACCTACGCTGACTTAGACCTAAGGCACATTGGCCCTGCCAATATGAGCGGAAGAGTGGTGGATTTAGCAGTACAAGAAAGCGACCCTTATATTTTCTATGTAGCTACCTCTACAGGTGGAATCTGGAAAACCACCAATAACGGTGTAACCTTTCAGCCAGTTTTTGAAAATGAAGCCACCCACTCTATGGGTGCCATTGCTTTAAACCAAAACAACCCAAACATTATATGGGCTGGAACTGGAGAGCGTGCTAGTCGTCAAAGTTCCTCTTGGGGAGATGGTGTTTACAAATCTACAGATGCTGGTAAAACCTGGACGAACGTAGGTTTAAAAGACTCTCATCATATCGGCAGAATTGCATTACACCCAACCAACCCAGATATAGTTTATGTAGCAGCAATGGGACATTTGTGGGGGCCAAATAACGAAAGAGGTCTTTACAAAACCACTGATGGCGGTAAAACTTGGGAGCGTATTATTTATGTAAATGACGATACCGGAGTTGTAGATGTGGCCATGGATCCAAATAACCCTAATATTCTAATTGCAGCTACTTACCAAAGAAGAAGAAGACCTTACGGTTTTGATGGCGGTGGACCAGGAAGTGGTTTACACAAGTCTACCGATGGAGGTAAAACATGGAAAAAACTAACAAACGGACTACCTGAAGGTGAATATGGTCGTATTGGTATTTCCATTTACGGAAAAAATTCAAACATCATATATGCTTCTGTGGAGCAAGGCTTTCAATACAATGCATCTACAGCTTATAACGAGCGCAGGGCTGGTTTATACCGCTCTGACGATAAAGGAGAAACTTGGGCTTTCATGAGTGATTGGAACCCTAGGCCAATGTATGCCAGTCAGCCTTACGTAGACCCAAATGACGACAAACGTATTTACATGCAAAACCAGTTCAGTTACTCTACAGATAGCGGAAAAACGTTTACTGCCCCTCGTCAGTCGCTGCATGGCGATGATAGAATTGTTTGGGTAAACCCTAATGACTCTCGCCATGTGATTAAAGGGGATGATGGTGGAATTGGTATTTCTTACGACCAAACTAAAACTTGGCTTTTCCTTACCAACCTACCTGTAAGCCAGTTTTACAGAATTGCGGTTGACAATGCTGAACCTTATAACATATATGGCGGGCTACAAGATAATGGTAGCTGGGTAGGACCAAATGCTACTTATAAAAGTGACGGAATCCTTAACTCAGACTGGAGAAGAACTGGTGGTGGAGACGGTTTCTTAAGCTTACCACACCACACCCAAGAAGGTGTAATGTATGGTGAATCTCAGTATTTAGGCCTTTTCAAACTAGATTTAAACACTGGTCAAAGAAAATCGATCAGACCAGGCGATCCGAAAGGAGCTATTGGAGCCAGAAGAAACTGGGATTTCTGGGGACCAGGTTTGCCTGAGCCAGATTTGGAAAATGCCATGGCACCAGCCAACTGGGACGGACCTTTCTTCCTTTCTTACCATAACCCAAATACAATTTACGCAGGTACTAATGTGCTTTGGAAAAGTACAGATGGTGGAAACTCTTGGGAATCTTTGGGTGATTTAACTACCAAAGTAAACCGAAGAGATTTAAAAATCATGGGAAGAAGAGCCACTGAAGACACCCCTTCTTTAGATGATGGAATTCCGTACTACCCTACCCTTACGGCAATAGCCGAAGATCGCTTTACGCAAGGCTTGCTTTATGCAGGAACAGATGACGGCTTGCTTCAAGTATCGAGTGACGATGGGCAAAACTGGACGGATGTTACTTCAAAATTGAGTGGCTTACCTAAAGAAACGTGGATCAACACTATTGAAGTTTCTAGCCACAATGCTGGAACCGCCTATGTAGCCATTAACAATTACAGAAATAACGACTTCAAAAACTATGTATACAAAACTGTAGATGGTGGTAAAAACTGGACTTCAATTACTGGTAACTTACCAGCTGATCGCGTAGCGAGAACTTTAAGAGAAGACCCTAAAAATCCAAGTTTACTTTATTTGGGAACTGAGTTAGGTCTTTTCATCAGTAACAATGGTGGTAAAAACTGGATCGAGTTGAAGAACAACATGCCAACATTGCCTTTCAATGATTTAGTAATTCACCCAAGAGACAATGATTTGGTTTTGGCTACTCATGGGCGTGGTGTTTGGATTTTGGATAACCTCAATGCCATTCAAGAACTAACTACTTCTGTAGCCAACCAAGACGCAGCACTTTTCAGTATAGACAAGGGAGTGATGATTAATTATACAAGCGAAGGTGCCCATGTGGGTGATATGTTCTTCAGAGGTGAAAATCCTGTTCGCGGAGCAATCATTGATTACTATCTAAAAACGCCAGTAAAAGAGAGCGAAATTTCATTGACGATTCACGATACGCATGGCAATTTGATCAAAACTTTGGATCCTGACACTGTTGCGGGTATTCAGCGCGAAGTATGGGACATGAACTATGAGAGTTTTGCTCCTGCTTCATCAGGAAATGGCGGACGCAGAGGTTTTGGATTAAATGGGCCAAAAGTAAACCCTGGTAACTATGTAGCTAAGCTTACTGTTAAAGACAAATCCTATACTCAAACTTTTGTAGTAGAAGACGACCCAAGGTTGAATATTGATATTGCTGACAGAAAAGCATGGACAGCTAAATTAATGGAGATTGGAGAATTTTCTTTGAAAGCTACCGAAGCCATGAGCGACCTTGCTGAGCTACAGCGACACCTAAGCCAATTGGATAGAAAAAAAGTGAAATATGACGAAGCCGCAGCTAAAGAAATTAGAAATGTAGCAGGGCTTTATAGCGAGCTAATGAGCCGTGTGAGAGGCGTTTACTTTGGCGCTTCTGGTTGGATAGGCCAAATCACTGGCGATCAGCAGGCACAGTTCGACTACTTGCAAGAGATGCTTATCAAGTTGGAGCCAAAGAAAAAAGCGGTATTAAACGATTCGGTTAAAAAGCTAAACAAAAGTCTAAGCAAAGAGAACAGATATTCAGGTCAATAATTTTATAACGTATGAAAATTAAAGCTTTAGTAGTATTAATAGCCATTTCTACATCGGTAATGGCTCAGGATCGAAAAATCGATGTAGAATCAAAAGTGGTAACAACACATGAGGTTACCATTAAAGGGAAGCGTGTGCCCTACTCTGCAACAGTGGGTACTCAGCCCGTTTGGGACGGCAATGGCGATCCAATTGCCACATTATTTTATACTTATTATGAAAGAACGGATGTCAAAGATAAAGACAGCCGTCCACTAGTAATTTCATTTAACGGTGGTCCTGGTTCTGCTTCTGTTTGGATGCACTTGGCTTATACTGGCCCGCGTATTCTTAAAATTGATGATGAAGGTTATCCAATTCAGCCTTATGGTGTAAAGGACAATCCCAATTCTATTTTAGATGTAGCTGATATTGTATTTGTAAACCCCGTAAATACTGGTTATTCCAGAATCACGGACCCAAAAGCGAACAGATCAACTTTCTTTGGTGTAAGACAAGACATCACCTACTTATCTGAATGGGTAAACACTTTTGTAACACGCGCTAACCGTTGGAGTTCTCCTAAGTATTTAATTGGAGAAAGTTACGGAACTACCCGTGTTGGAGGAATGGCCTACGAGCTTCAAAACAATCAGTGGATGTACCTAAATGGCGTTATTTTGGTTTCTCCAACAGATATGGGAATCGACCGAAGTGGCCCAGTAGAAGCGGCCAATCGTTTGCCTTATTTTGCTGCTACTGCATGGCACCATAAGCAACTTCCTTCTGATTTGCAAAGCAAGGATTTACTGGAAGTGTTGGATGAAGTTGAAAACTACACCATTAATAAGTTTATACCTGTATTGGCCAAAGGCGCGTGGGCTACGGAATCTGAAAAGAATGAAGCCATTAGAATGTTTGCTCGTTATTCTGGTTTAGATGAAGAAATCATCAGACAGCACAACCTTGATGTGCCTTACAACTTTTTCTGGAAGGATTTACTCCGTCATGAAGGATACACTGTTGGTCGTTTAGATTCACGCTATAAAGGTATTGATAGAATGGATGCAGGTATGGGCCCAGATTTTAACTCAGAGCTTACTTCTTGGTTACATTCCTTTACTCCTGCCATCAATAAATATTTCATGAATGAGTTGGGCTACAAAACTGACATCAAATACAACATGTTTGGCCCAGTAAACCCTTGGGACCGTTCTGGCGATAACTCTGCAGAAAGCTTACGCAAAGCAATGGCCATGAACCCTTACTTAAAGGTAATGACCCAAAGCGGCTATTACGATGGTGCCACTACTTACTTCAATGCCAAGTACAATATGTGGCAAACCGACCCAAGTGGTAAACTAAAAGACAGAATGAGCTTCAAAGGCTACCGCAGTGGACATATGATGTACTTAAGGGCTGAAGATTTAGCAAAATCTAATGAGGACATTAGGGAGTTTATTAAAAACTCTATACCACCAGCGGGAACTCCAGCTAAGTATTAAAGACAGAATTAACTACATTGAACAGGTCGCCTAAAAGTGACCTGTTTTTTTATGCGCCATAAAGTCAAGCTAATTCAGCAGGTAATCTAAATTTTATAGGGTAATAGATTGAAGCTAAATTCAAAACAAAAATATATAGATATAATACAGGCCTTTGCTATATTATTTTTTGCTATTTTCAAAACATTCATAGCCTCATCTCCAGCAATCAAACAAAGCATATGTACTACGAAGCTCAAGTGAAAAAAATGAAGGTACTTGCTCTGATCATTATTTCAGTAGGACTCTTGGTAATATTGGGCTGGTATACACAAAACTCCACCCTTTTGAGAGTAATTGAACTGGGCCCTACAATGAAGTTCAATACAGCATTCTCATTTGTTCTATCTGGCATAGTAATTCTTCTTATTTCATCTTCTTCTATAAACAAGAAGGCCTATCTCCCATTTTCAATTGCTGTGTTTCTTATTAGTGGTTTCACCTTAACAGAGTATTTTTTCAGTAACCTAAACGTCATAGACTACATAGCTATTCAAGACAAACTTTCAACAAAATCTCCTGGCAGAATGTCGCTTGCCACCTGCCTAAATTTTCTACTTTTTAGTTTATCCACTTGGCTCATTTCTTCCTCAAAAAAGAAATCAAGAAAGGTAGGTGAGTACTTTATTGTTATCATTCTGATCTTATCTACCCTATCCATTATTTCGTTTCTACTGCAAGTCCCTATGAGTAACAGGCTCGCCATTATCGATACAATGGCGATTCATACCTCTGTCTTATTTATACTACTCGGAATTGCCACTTCATTAAAAAACCCAGAAACAGGTTTTATTGCTTTTAGAAATAGCCGTTCTGCTGGTGACAAAATGATCAGGATGGTTCTGCCTTTCATTTTAATCATCCCTGTTGGCCTGAGTATTATTTTTTCAATGCTCAACAATGCAGGCGTTATTGATGTTGACCTTGGTTTGGTCTTGTTTTCTGTGGTTCTCATTCTTATTGGCAGTATGCTCATTACTTTATATGGCAATAATCTTAATAGGCTTGAAAACCAAAAGAAGGCACTAGAGAAGTCCTTTGAAGCGGTAAATAAAGAGCTGCTGGACTATAAATACGCCATTGACCAAGTATTATCTGTTTCTATTATTTCTACTGAACAGAAGCTCATTTATGTTAACGATACCTTTTGTGAAACTTCAGAATACTCTCGAAACGAAATAATTGGAAAAGGCTACGAACTGATACGAACAGACCATCATCCTCCTGAATTTTATGATGACCTATGGGGTACGATTTCCAATGGGAACATTTGGCAAGGAGAAATTTTAAACATGTCTAAGTCGGGCAAAAAACACTGGTTTCATTTGACTATTGTACCTTTTAAAAACTCTGAGGGAATAATCTTTCAGTACCTTACACTGGCGAAGAACATTAGTTTAGAAAAGAAAGCTGAGCAGCTTAACAGTCAATACCTAAATGAATTAAAGAGTAAAAACACGGAGTTGGAAGAGTTCTCTTATATCACCTCTCATGACTTACAAGAACCACTAAGAACACTTACCAATTACTCAGGTTTGTTTGTGAAAAAATACCACGACATACTTGACAAACAGGGAATTGAACTACTTGAATTTATAAGCTCTGCAACTGAAAGAATGCAAACATTAATCCGTGACGTTTTAGACTATAGCAGAATTGGTAAAGAAAAATCAAAAGTAGAAATAGATGTCTTTAAAGTGGTGGAGCATGTTGCGCAAGACCTCTCCACACTTATAAACAATTCGAAAACTGAAATTAGGGTTAACAATGAGTTCCCCAAAATCTATGGTTACGAAACGGAAATAAGACTTGTCTTCCAAAACTTAATAACAAATGCTATTAAGTTCAAAAAAATAGACAAAAATCCATATATTGAAATTGGGTACAACGAAGAGCAGGGTAATCACAAGTTCTTTGTTGCCGATAATGGAATTGGCATTGATCCTAATTATAAGGATAAGGTCTTTCAGATTTTTCAAAGGCTACACAAACAATCAGCGTATTCAGGCACTGGTATTGGTTTGGCCCATTGTAAAAAAATTATTGAAAGACATCGAGGTCAAATCTGGTTTGAGCCAAATAATAATGAAGGCACTATTTTTTACTTTACTATTATGAAGAACAACAATGAATAAAAAACTCAACTCCATACTTTTAATTGACGACAATCCTGCCGACAACCTCTATCATAAAATGATTATTGAAGGTGAGGAAGTTACCGATTCTGTAAAAATTGCCGAAGATGGAGTTGAGGCGATAGACTATTTAAAATCTACTTTTGATGGAAAGTACCCCCAACCAGATTTGGTCTTTCTCGACATAAATATGCCCAGAATGAATGGATGGGAATTTTTAGAAGAATATAGCAGATTAAATGCTAGCCAAAAAGGTCGTAGTCTATTGATGATGTTGAGCACCTCTAACACCATAGAAGACAAACGAAAGTCTGAACAATATGATTTTATACTAGGCTATGGCTCTAAACCTCTCACTGTAACAATGCTTTGGGAAATTATCAAAGAGAGCTTTCCTGATTACATATAGCTCAAACTACCTTGCCACTCCATTCATAAAATCAACTTTGGAATTGATTGGGTTGCCGGCCATTCGCCTTAGTGTAACTACCTGACCAATATGCCATAATGCGTCTTCTAAGGGTCCGTTTAAACCGTTCCAAAAAGGTAGTTTTTGCCCACTCCCATTAGGGTTTTGAAAAACCAAATTATAGCGCTCAAAATCGGCATCATTACTTACTTTAAGCATTGCACTCGCGGTTTGTATAAATGCAAGAGTCTTCTCTCGTTTTTCATCAAAAGTTAAAGAGTCAGTTTTGATGGGAAAAACAGTAGGCTGCTGCATTGTAGCATTGGTAAACATCAAAACCAATGAATAAATGTGATCGATAGTTTCCCCAATGGTTCTAGACTCCTCTCCTGCTTTAAAGCTCAAATCGTCCTCGGTTAGGCCCTCTGTTGCCCAGTAAAATCTAAAACCAAGCCCGTCTGAAAGGCGCCCCATTAAAGTGCCCGATGTAAAAACCTTTGCTGCAGGAGGTATTTCTCTAAAAGGAAGACCTTGAGCATTTGACAGTCCAACAAATGATAATAAAAAAAGCAGAAATAAGATGCTCCTACGCTTGGCCATAATTCAATAAACATTCAATGATTTGCTAAGATAAGAAGATTGGATAATCATTGCTTTTCCTGAGCAGATAAGTAGGTTTAAAACCATAATTCTTTGAAATACTAAAATTGAACTATACATTTAATTTAAAGACAACCCTTTTCCATTTTCGATGAGAACCCTTATCATTTTCATTATTTCCATTTTTATACCTGGGGCAGGCCAAATACTATCGAAAGATTATTTCAAAGGTGCTATTATGATTTTGCTAGCTTTCTGTACTAGCATGGTTTTTAATCAACTATCACCCGAAATTCCTTTTTTCATTATAATGATCTGGTCACTGGTTGATCTTTATCTCAAAACCGAGAAAACAGAAGGAAAACAAAAAGCCATTAAATACCTGATATTTAGCATTATAGTAGTCGTAGTTCTAATCCCCGCTGTCTTCTATTTGTCTATTTTCTCCTTTGTTAAAGGGGGAAATTATTTAAAGGACGAGTTCTTTAATCAGAATAATACTGAGAATGAAATGAAGGAAATATCCATAGAACTTGATAAATACTTTCTTTTCAGAAAAGCCTACCCAATTCACTTTTCTGAATTTGTAAACTCAAAACCAATTTGGAAAAATTGGGAGCATGATAGTTGGGGAAACCCATATCATTATACTTTAACAGATTCTTCAAGTTATACATTGGTCTCTGCAGGGCATGATTTAGAAATTGGAACTGAGGATGACATTATAAAATCTTCTTTTAAAAAAAGCCCTGAATAGAGACTGGAACAAATGAAGATCATCCAAACTAACCAGCTGACAACACACCAAAAAGAAAGGATAACGGCCTTGTGGAATGCTGAATATCCAACTTCGTTAAGCTACAATTCCATAGCGGGATTTGATGAGTTTCTTGATAAAATAGAGCAACTGAAGCATTACATCCTTAGCGACAATGGTCAAAATATTGTTGGTTGGCTTTTCGTATTTATTCGGGACGAAGAAATCTGGTTTTCGGTAATACTAGATAGTAATTACCAAAAAATGGGGTTTGGAAAGCAGTTACTCAACTTAGCTAAACAAGACTTCAAAACCCTTAATGGATGGGTAATAGACAATGCCAGTAGTAAGAAATCAGATGGTTCTCTATATCCTGTTCCCTTACCCTTCTATCTTAAGAATGGCTTTAATGTGCTGAATGATGTTCGATTGGAAACGGAAAAGCTTTCTGCAGTAAAAATCAGATGGGAGCTCTCTGGTGAATAATTGTTTAAAGGTAAAAAAGGTCTAGATGCAACACTACTGTGGCACACCTAGACCTTAACTTAAAATGGTTAAATTATAGCGTTTTACTTCTTCAATAACTCACCTAAAATATCCTCTACCCTATAATACTGAAAAGTTCGGTTATCAGACATGGCAACAAAGATTCCATGCTTGAAGGTGTCGTTCAACAGTACATTGGTAATTTCAGAGCCATCGCTCTCATTGGTGGATACCTTTATGGTTTTCAACAATTCGTGCTGATGTGGATTGACGGAAGTACCTTCTCTAGAATAAATCTTGAACTGATTTGCTTGTTGGTCGGAAACGAGAATAAATCCTTTGCCATTTCCAGCATCATAAATAGAAATGCCTTCATTATCATCCAAAAAATCTGTTGTTCCAAACAATGCCAATTCTTCATTTCCCATTTCTGGATTTGCATGATATTTTCTTATCCCAACATTTTCATCTGAATAGTATACAAAGCCCAATTCATTGTCCACCGCAATGGCTTCTATCTCCTTTACTCCGCTAAACTCCCCAAACTTCCTTACTAAGGTAGCTTTAACAGTTCCTTCGGCAGTTCCTTCTAGCAAATATTGCCATAAATAAGTACCGTCTGTAGGGCCGGTTTTTCTTCCCATAATGGCGAAAATAGCCCCATCTGTTGGTCGCTTATAAAGGGCCACACCCATTAGGTCGCGATACTCCACTCCTTCTTCACCTTCAAAAACTGGAATTCCACCGTTGTCAATCACTTTCATTTCTGGCAAAGCAAATACACGCATATTATGAGTAAATCTTTCTCCAGTCACAGCAATGTCAATGGTGTCAGTACCTACTACCAAACCATATTCAATGTCTACATTATTCGGTCTTTTTAAGCCTCGAACGGTTCGCTCTTCTATTACCTTACCGTTTAGGTCGAAAGCGTAAAGTGCACCATCGATGTCTTTATCGGTGCCAATAATCATACTTTGAGCAGGATCGGTTGGATTGACCCAAATCGCAGGGTCATCGGTATCGTGTAAAGTAGTATCTGTTGTTATAGCTGGCTTAATAGCGTCTGCTACCGAAGTTGTTTTCTCTTTTGTCTCGCTACAAGAAATTGCCACAAAGGCAACTCCAAGTACAATATTCATTACTGATTTCTTCATGAATTAATTATTAAACAAATCGAATTTTAAGCCTGCATTGAATCTTACATTGTAATATTCAGCTTGCATGGTTCTGCTGCTAATTCCCTGATAATACCTCAAAGGCTGGTTAGTGAGATTGTTCACTTCAAAAAAGAATCTCCAGTTCTTATTAAAAGCATAAGAGCCATTAAGATCCAAGAAGGTTTGTTTGTCATAATACCTGTCTTCAAAACTTTCTCCGCCCAACTCATCAATATAGTCGCTAGCAAAATTCAACGAAGCTCTCAGTACTAACTTCTCGGTTTCATAAGAAAGTGAGGCGTTAAACATGTTTTCGGCAGTTCCTGGTAAGGCCAAATCATCTGATTCACGTCCTTGAATACCTGTAGTGCTCGATTGAGTCAATGTGTAGTTCAAGTACAAGCCCAGCCCCTTCCAAATTTGTCTTTGAAAAGAAACTTCAAGTCCGTAAATCTCAGCGGTTCCGCCATTTTGAAAAGTTGTATATTCTAAATCGCTACCAAACTGAGGATCATTATAACCTTCAGTTCTTTGAGAGTAAATGAAGTTATTTACATCCTTATAGAACACTCCTCCTGAAACTAAACCAATGCTCTGGAAGTAATTTTCATACATTAAATCGAAGTTGGTTGATGTAGTAGCTTTCAAGTTTGGGTTACCACGTGTCAACTCTTCATCATCTGGGCTGAATTCAGCGTAAGGCACCAAGTCATAATAATTTGGTCTTGCAATAGTGTTAGTATAGGCAAATCTCAAGATTGAATAATCTGAAAAATTGTAGTTTAGGTGTACACCAGGCATAAAGTTGGTGTAATCTTGAGAAGCTTGGGTTTGGCTGTAGGTGTCATTATCTACATCCAATATATATCCAGAATAATCAATGCTAGTTGATTCTAACCTAAGCCCAACAATACCAGAAAGCTCATCTGTTAAAGTCAGGTCAGCCATAGCATAACCTGCATATATACTTTCTGTTGCATTATAATTTCCTGGAAGATATTCTCCCAAAACATCTTCTTTATCAAATAAAGAAGCATTGTTCAGGTCAATAGCCCCTAGAAAACCCGGAGTACCAAAAACACCTGCTCTAAACTGACTGCCGGGCATGAAGTCTGAATCGGAATAATTCTCGTTTGGAATATCTCCTATTGTTGCTCCAAAAGCATCCTCGTCAGTTGGTTCATAAGCAAAGAAATTGTTTTTTCTTTCTTTAGTTTTTGTTCTTAAACGAGCTCCAAATTTAACAATTGACTTATCTGAAACAGGTAAAGTGAAATCTACCTTAGAGTTAAAGTCTTCATCTGAAGTATAACCGTTTTGCTCAGAAAGTTCATTGAATTCAATACCCAAGTTATCGGATGGATTGGCTAATATGGCCAAAGGAAACCTAGGATTTCGAAGGTCTACATTTACATTTTGATCCTTAGACCTGTAACTAACGTAACGCTCATTTGGCCTTTCTTCTGAGGCTTTAGCGTATGTTCCCGACCAAGTGATTTTCAATCTATCCAATTGGTGCTCACCTCTTAGGCTTAGGTTTCTGTTTCTCTGGTCTTCCAATCTTCGGTTATCAACCCTGTCGCTACCAATCCCACCTTTGGTCTGAAATTCTACACGCGCTTTTGTTGTATTATAGTTGTTGGCTCCAATTGTAGTGAAATCTCCATCGTTGAAGGCATCTTCTAACTGACTCACACGCATTCTAAAACGGTTTTCCCAATCATCTCTCCAGTTGTACACACCTGAAAGAAAGATTTTATTGTTCTTATTGATTTTATAATCTAAGGCTAGGTTAGCACTTCTTCTCACCCTCTGCACCCGATACTCTCTAATATCAAACTCATCAATATATGCCTTGCCATCGTCACCTTCGACCCAAACGGCTTCAATGTCATCTGACCCGAAATTATGGTTGTTGTATGAAAGTGATAGTACTGCACCTAGCTTCCCTTGGGCAAAACGATCAGAAGCAATCAATGACCCTGTCCAAATAGGTTTATCAGAAAGGAAGTTGTAACCAGAGGCCAATGTTCCAGACAAACGCTTTCCTGTTGGTTCAGAACGAGTTACTAAGTTTACAGAACCGCCAATAGCGTCAGCATCCATATCAGGTAATACAGCTTTGTTCACTTGTATGGTCTGGATCATATCTGCTGGAATTAAGTCCAACTGAACATTTCTGTTGTCGCCTTCAGCAGAAGGAATACGTTCTCCATTTAATGTTACTGAGTTTAACTGTGGTGCAAGGCCTCTAATAATAATATTTCTTGCTTCGCCTTGGTCATTCTGAATAGTAATACCCGGAATACGCTTTAAAGCATCTCCAATATTGGCATCAGGAAAACGACCTACTTGATCGGCAGACACTACATTAGTGATGTTGGCATTAGTACGTTGCTGGTTCAGTGCCTTAGCCTGACCTTTAAGTCTATCTCCAATTACCATTACTTCGCCTGTTTGGGTATAGCCCGGCTCCATGGCAACATTAACTACTGTGGTTTGTCCAACTACAACAGTCATTACTTGTTCTACTTTCTTGTAGCCTACATAAGATACCGTAACATTATGATCGCCTACTGGTATTTCGATTAAGGTATAGTTACCATTAACATCTGTAACTCCACCCTTATTAATGGCTGAAATAAAAACTGTGGCTCCCGGTAAACCAAGGCCAATTTCGTCAGTAATCTTTCCACTAATGATTCCATTTTGTGCCATGGCAACACTAGAAAACAAAAGCGCAATTACTAAAGTGTGTAAAATTCTTTTCATAGATAGATTAGGTTAAATTATTGCTGTGCCAAAACTCAGCAATGAAGAAAAACTAGTCGTTTCGAAAAGGTTAAGAAAAAGGCAAGAGGCCTAGGTTTAGTGTTAAGAATTTGAGCACAACATGCAGCAGGAAAGACAAAACAGCCCTTCTGATGACGTTTTATTAAGCTTTAGTGAGGAATTGGTTAACTAGTAATTAAACCAATATTATCCCTTTGTTACTCAATAAACCAAAAGGGATATAAAGGCAAAAACTGATTGTTTGAAGCCGCATTTTCTAAAAATTATAAACGCTTGATCTCACACTAATCCTGTCGAAGTGCTTCGACAGGATTAATTTTACTCGCTTTTACTCCTGGGTAAATCAATGCTAGTGCTGCCAGCGAAGCCATCAGAATTACAGTTAGGGCAATGTGTTCTACACCAAGTGTTATTCTATATTGATAGCCAGAAAGCCATTCACCCGAAAAATGAAAAGATAAGGGAATAGAAATTAAAATTGAAACGAGACAAACCCATCCAATTGGCTTTCCTATTTGTATTAAAATTTGTCTCATACCAGCTCCAATCGCCTTTCTTATCCCAATTTCTTTACGCTTCTGATCCGCATAAAAATAGGTTAATCCAAAAATGCCCATAGCCGAAACAAAGACCAAAAGCAAAGTAGCCCATTGATAAAATGCTCCTTTTTGATAATCCTGTCGGTAAGCATTGTCAATAGATTCTTCCATAAGATTATAACTCAGTAGGTAGCCTGGGAAGAACTCATCCCATTTCTTCTCCAATGCAGTAGTCAATTGATCATCGTTCGATTCGGTTCTTAAAGTGAGGCTGAAGTAACCGCCAAGTTCATTGGTCAAGAGCACCATTGGATCTATCATGTCGTGCATAGTTGCATAATGATAATCGGCTACAACTCCAGTAATTGTGTATTCCATAGTAGTATCGCGCATTGAATACATCATTTTTTGCCCCACTACCTCATCATTGGAAGAAAAACCCAATGCTTTTACTGCCTTCTCATTGAGTAGAAGTTTTCTCCCTTTTTCAACAACATTCTCTCCTACCAAAACAAGCATTTGATTTGTCTCAATAAAATCTGGGTCAATTAGATTTACGTTGAGCAAATGATTCTCCACTGCCGTATCCTTTCTTATGGAAAAGTTGGCTTTACTTTGCCAGCCAAAAATTGGTGCTGTTGAAATACTCGCTTTCTTCACTCCTGCTATGCCCTCAAAAGCTGTTTTTATTGTTCTTGCCTGATCGTAGCCAGAAACCTGATTCAGTGTAATGGTCATTAGATCATCTTGCTCATAACCTAAATCTATGGTTTCCATGTAAGTCAGTTGATTCGATATTACACTTGCACTGAAAATAAAGAAGCCAGCCAAAGTAAATTGTAGCCCAATCAAAAAAGTACGAATGCTACTTTGGCCTTTGGTTTTATAGTTTGAAATAATGGAGTGGCTATTCCAACGGCTCATTAGTAATGAGGCTCCAGCGGTAATAGTCCAGAAAACTAGAAATAACCCTCCCATCAACCACCATAAATTGTCAGCCGAAAGCCACCCACTTGCTAAAGTAAGGTTAGTGTATTGCTCTAGTTCATTTAAAGCCAATGAAATCATTATACCACTTAAAACGAATGCTGGTAAAAGCACAATCAGAGATTCGTTGGCCTGTTGTTTGATTTTCGAAGCCCATGTAATCCCCAACACCTGTTTGATCGAAAGCTCTTTTGACCTTTGGATGACCAACGCAGTTTGCATATTGAAAAAGTTAATAAGCGTTGAAATAACAATGAATACGGCCAAAATCACCATTATCCAAAGCGTATTCTTATCGTGTTTCTGACCCAAATCAAACTCTAACCCACGATGGTAATGCATTCCAGAATAAGCCTCAGCCTCATGTACTACTACATCAAGCAGGTCTCCTATATTTTCTTTATAGAATTCACCGAGCTTTTCATTCAGCTCTTCAGCATCAATGCTTCCATCTGTCACCAAAAAAGTGTTCAGGCCTGGTACAATAGAACCATAGTTCTTGTTGCTCAAAGGTTCTATAATTCTAAAATCAGCTAAAATATTAGGGTGAAAGGATACATTCGTAGGATAATCCTTAAAAACACCCACAACAGTTAATCCCTTGGTTCCATAAATTCCTTGGGAAGAAATCACCTGATTGATCGGATTGCTTGTACCAAATAACCTTTCGCGGGTGCTTTCATTGATCAATATATCAGTTTGTTCTTTCGGAAATTGGCCAGAAACAAGTTCGGTGGTAAAAGCGCTGTAGTAACCAGAATCTACAAAAGCAGTATTTTGATTACTAAAAATCTTATCTCCAAAAGTCAATGTTAAGGACTGATATCGTAATCTAACTCGGTCGGTGATTTCAGGAATTACGTCTGAAAGGTTATTACCACTTATTACTGAGGTTGAAGCAAAATGTCGTTTGCCATCTCGCAAATTCAAACTGGCCGATAGCCTATAAATTTGGTCTCCTTGCTGATGATAACCGTCATAGGTGGCGTCATGAAGTAAAATTGAAAAGAGTAAGATTGCTCCAGTGAGCCCGACAGTAAAACCTAAAAAATTAATTAAGCTTGGAATCTTAAATCGTGATACGGCCCTAAGGGCAAAGCGGAAATGGGTAGACATCATGGCAATCTGAATTTAAACTAAAGTATTAGGTTTAGTTTAAAAAACCAACTATCGACTTAGTTTATATAGAATAAGAAGACTCTACTACTAATTCAGGCTACTGAGATATTCAATGATTTGAGAAGCGCTCACCCTTTTGAGCACTATTCTCTTTTCCTTGTCGAGTAAATAAAGTGTTGGATAAGATTGAACATTATAGTCACGCAGTTCATTCAAACCATTGTTGCTGTTCATCAAATTGACCCAGTTCGATTTTGTTTTGCTCATTAAAACACCTTTCCAAACGGCTTGATCAGCTTGCTTATAAATTGTTACTACCTTATTTGAAGGCATTACTGCATCATCCATCTTAGAAAGTTCTTCCAAGGTTTTTTCGCAAGGAATACAATCAATTTTCATGAAAGCGAGTATTGTCCAATCTGCTGATTGGGCATAAAGCGACTGGTTCGCACCATTTACATCTGGAAGTTCAAAATTGACCGCTAGTCTGCCACAGAGGTTATTTCTTAGGTTATCGGCACTTACTCTTAGTCTTGAAAGCCCCTCTTCATCCATCCAAACTGCCTTTCCTTTCAAGTAATATTTGTCAATCATGTGTAAATAAACTTCGTCATGACAAATCATTTTTGCTTTGGCATACTTATTCAAAAGGGTAATTAGGGTATATTTAAAGTACTCATCATTTAAACTCGACTTATCTAGAACATAGTCTACAGCCGCAATTAAAGAATCTGGCTGCTGTAGTGTAAGTTGATCCATATAGGCCATCAATTTTGGATGATAGACAGGCGAATACAATAAATCACCCTTTGAAAAATCAATATTATCGAAGTAATGTTTTCTATAATCGTAAAATTTAAATGCATCAATTTCCTCAGCCGATAGCCCCGCAGGTGCTTCTTTAGCCTCATATTCAATTGAAGATTTAATCAATTGGGCAACAAAGCTTTTCGGGTATTTCATTATAATTTCCGTCCGTTTTGCCTGCCTCTGCGTTCCGATTTCATCTTGCTTTGCAAGCTTTCTAAAATCATCAAGGCTAGTATCTTCTTCAATTTTTTTAAACTCAATTTGGGTTTGATTATTGAATTTTAGGTATTCAAAAAGCTGCTTGTTTTCCTCTGAAGTAACCACCTGCATTCCGCCAATAACATCGTCCTTCATGGTTTTCATCACTATTTTAGGCTCTTTGGCTACAAACTCAAAGTAATTGTTGTCTGGAAAAACCAACATATACAAACCTATATGCACCGTATCCATCTGAAAGGTTACCAAGCCTCCCTCTTTTGATGTTGCCTCTTGTTTGATGTATTGCTTATCACCCAAATAATAGGCTAAGCGCATATTTTCACCAGCAGGTAAGCCTTCTATGGTAAAACTATAATCAGCATTATAAATCTCTTGGGCCGAAGCTTTAGAGGGAATTCCGAGTACAAAGACTAGAATGAGGAGTTTCAAAATACGCATACCGAAAGATAATTGATTTTAGGTTTTGAAGGGAATTGAACTGGAGATAATATGGGTCGCTCCTACGGAGCTTGGTGATCAATACCTATTTGTAATCCTACAAACAGGCCGTCCCTCTGGGACTTTTATTAAAGATTTTAACAATTGTAGTCTAACTCAGGCCATGCCGGTAAATAAGTCTTCTGAATCCAATTTTTCTTTTTGAATGTAACGAACCTCAGCGGGGTGCACTGATTGTAAAAGCTTGTTGCTAAGGTTAATCAAGCCCCAGCGGGGCGACCTGTTAATTTCTAAAATCATGCTCGTTAAACAAATCTTTAACAACTATCTTAATCCCTCAAATCGTAACTCTATGACACCAGAAGGCCTAATTCAAGTTTGGAATAATGATGAGCTCATACATGTATCTAATTCAACCTTATACAAACTACCCTTCTCAGAATTAACTAAAGAGTTCCTAAATAAAGGATTCATAGAAGTCTTTTGTGATCTTGCTTTCGATTATCTGAAAGGAGAAATCCAACTTGTTTCGGACATGTGGGATTTGGATCATGAAGAATACAAAGACGTTTATGCAATTGGATTCAATGGTTCAGGAGACCCAATTTGTATCGATGTCCTCGATGATGAAAAGCTTATTTACCTTAATCACGATAATGATTTCGAAGAGGTCTATATAAATAAGAATATCGAACGTTTTTCAGAAATGGTTGTCAGAGTAAGTCATTTTGACAAGACGAAAACAAAAGTATTAGAAAACTCTCTATGGACTCATGATTTTACAGACGAGAACTTTGACAAACTTAAAAATGACCTCAAGCTTATCGACCCTTTAGCTTTTGAAATCGAATCTTCTTTTTGGAGATACCATATCGAAAATGAATTGTGGTTTAGAGAAGATGAACGAAAAAAAGCCAGGCTCATATAATTCATCACCCTCCCCTTTTGCACAACTGCTGAAACTCGCAGTATTCACAACGTTTTAGGTCATCGGTTTGGGCGAATGGAATAGCTGGGCTGTAGATTTCGCGCACTAGGTTTTGAAGCTTTTCTTCAAACATAGCAATGGCATCAGCAGGAATGGCTTGGCCATCTCGGAGCCACTGCGTGCCTTCGCTCAACTTACGCATACTCGTAATGCCCACTTTTACAGGGAGATCAAAATGACCTTTGGTGAGTACTGCATAGAGGTAGCCTTGGAAGCCAGATTTGTATTTTGGATCATCGAAGTACTTATCGATATAAGCCTGCGGATCTTTAAACATCAGCGCCTTGCCTACAAATTCCACCTTCCCAGTTTTATAATCTGTAATGCGCAGCTCTTTGGCCTTTTCATCCATTCGGTCTATCGTACCGCTGACCCTGGCTTTGCCAATTCCATCAATGGCCACCAGCGTTTCAAATTCTTCTGCTTCCAAACCAATCACTTTGAAAGGAGCTTCTAGGGCATCTAAATCCAATACTTTTTGAATCATCTGCTCCATCACCTGTTTAGTGACCAAATCTCTGCCCGACAGTTGTTGGTTTTCCTGAATGATCTTGTTTCGTTCTAAAGAGTCAATCAGCTGCTTTTCGACCAAGCCCTTCAGCAAACGAATTTGCTCTGCACCAATTTCTCTGTTTAGCCAAGGTTTGTATAAAAACTCCAATACCTCATGCACTACAATTCCAAGATTTCGTGCATCAATGTCTTCATCCAAATCATCCAATTCTCTAAAACTGGCTACGTTTTTTAGGTAGAACTTTAGCGGACAGGTAATGTAATTGGTAAGCGAGGTGGGCGATAAGAACTTACCCTCCTCTGTGCCCTGCAAAAAACGACTCAGTAGTTTATTTACCTCTGGCCCTTTTGGAATCGAAATCTCATTCGAATTGATAGCTTTCGGAACAAGCCCTTCATATGATTTCTCTAGAATGGTATAATGCTCAAGCTTCTTATAGCGCTTTAGCTGCTGTAGAATAAAGCGGCTCCTCTCTCCTGTCGAATCGCCTTGCGTAGTGTTGTCATAAATAAAATGCACCTCTTCTGCCCGCTGTAACAATCTCTTGAAGTGATAAGCATAAATGGCATCTTGCTCCTCGAAAGTGGGTAACTGAAATACCTTTCTTAAACCATAAGGAATGTAAGAATTTGAGTTTCTGGCGGTCGGAAGTTTTCCTTCATTGGCCGAAACCACAATAATATGCTTGAAGTCCAAGGTTCTGGTTTCTAGGAAACCCATCACCTGAACACCTTGCACTGGCTCACCCTCAAAAGGTATTTTAACGGCCCTGAAATGCTCCTGAATGATTTTCTTGATCAACCTTAAGGAAAAGGCCTCTTTCTGCCTTAGGTAGTCGTTCAGCTGATTGAGCGACTTCAGGAAAAAATAGATAAACTCACGATCTGTCAGTCCGCTGTCTTTCTCTTTAAAATCATAGAATGCGGCTGTGAGGTAAGTCTTTAAGGCATTCGCAATGTTCTCCCATTCTTTACCCGCTTTGAGCAAGGTTTGCAACTGACTAGACTTCACTTTGTCCAGCAATTCGTTCAAGCCAATTTTAGTTTTCTTTTCCCGAACAAACCATTCGTTCAATTGCTGATAAATGCCTTCGTGAAAAAGCGCGGTATAGGCGTTGGAAAGAAAAGGTCGAAGGTCATAGGTATGAAAAACCAAACCTTGGTCGGTGGTTTGTGCCTTTCGCATCAATTCCAAATAGCACAGCACAAAATCGAAAACGATAGTTGACTTCATTGGGTAGCCCATCGTCACGTTCACCTTATGGTCGTGCAATGGCATGGCGTAAAGGAAGGGCACCAACAGCTTTTCATCGGCCAACACAATAGCAGTTTCTTCTGGCTTGACACCTTGGTGAATGAGTTCCCCGGCCAACTTTGCGGCCAAATGCGCCTGTGCCATATTTTGAGGCACGGCATGCACATGCACAGTTTTCGGTTCGCTTAAAGAATCGACATCGAACCAAATACTGTCGGGCCACTTGGTTCGGTATTCCCGCATAAAATCGCCCGCTTCTTCCTTCTTCTCGACCATGAAGTAGTTATCGGTATCCCAATAGAGTTGGGCGCGCTTGGCTTTTACCAAGGCATCAAAAATCACTTCTTCCGATTTGGAAAGGGCATTGAACCCACAAAAATGATAATAATCGAAAGGATGCTCAAAGTGGTCTTGACTGAGCACAGAAGCCAAATTGCGGTACAGCATACCGCCATAAGCTTTTTCTTCCTTCAGCAATTCACCTTGAAAATCTTCATACACCGCACCAACCTCTTTCCAGATTTTTAAAAACTCAGTGAGCAGTTTCGTCTTGTCTTGCTTCTCCGTCAGGGTTCTAAAACGGGCAATGATCTCTCTGAATTCGTCATTATAGCCGAAAACATGGTCAATTTCTTTAATGTTCTGTAGGTCCGAATAGATTTGTTTGGCGTTCGCCAAATAGCGGTCTATCTCATCATAATCTTTTAAAATCACTTTGCCCCAGGCATAGAAAGCATCGAATTCTAAATCTTGATCTCGTTTTTGGTAAATTTTGAAAAGGTGAAAAAGCAGCGTGAGTTCATCCGTAATCGACAAGCCCGTCATGCGCTGGACAAAATCTTCAATACTGAAAATGGTGGGCAGCATAAAGTGATGATGACCGTATTTTTGAAGTAAAGCGCGCTTAAAGAAAACGCCTCCACGTTTGGTAGGAAAAACAAAGCAATGGCCTTTCAACTGTTGCAAGTCGCTTTCCTGAATTTGCTCTACAATAAGGTGGTGGAAGGTTTTCATTATTGAACTATACTTTTACAGGTTACAAAAAGTCCCATCCAAGGTTCAGTATTATAAATTTTACACTTTTGTAATACCGAAGACCTGCTTAAAAGCCCCATCCAACCTTCCCCACGGGGGAAGGCTTTTGCTTCTGAGGTAGTTCTAGGTTGAAGTGGTTTTATTAAACTGTTAAAACACGCTACTAAATGTACAAATTGGGACAGTGCTCCAAACAAACGCTCAAAGGCTGAAAATGACCTCTGTCGTAGCCTTCCCCTTCGGGGAAGGTTGGATGGGGCCAAAAGAACTAGTCGGGGCTTAACCATTTACCACCTCCTTCACTATCACTGGTTCAACATAGATTAAATGACCGGAGACTTGTTCATAACCAAGGGCTTTCATGGCGTTCATATAGCGTTTTACTTGTTCTTGATGGGCTGAGCTTTCCTTTTCCTTTTTATAGTCGATAATCACTGCCTCTTTTCCTTTAATCAGTAGCCGGTCTGGTTTATGGGCTTTACCTTCGAACCAAATTTCTCTTTCATTGAAAACTTCATAGTCATCAGAAAACCAGACACTGATTTTTGGGTCATCAAAAAGCCTAAGGATTCGATCTTTCACCAACGCTATTGCATTATGGTCTAATTCTCCAGCTTGTAAAAACTGCCTTAAAACCATTTCTAAATCTTCCTTTACCCGAATGGCAGAAAGCACTTCGTGCACCTGATTTCCTAAACTAATATTCTGCGCTTCTTCGGTTTCTTGCAGCATGAAAAAGCGTTCTGAATCATTGCGGATGGTCAATTGATTGAGGAAGGAAACTTGCGGATAAATGCCAATAGCTACGGATGCATCTATTTCTTCTCCACTCCCTATTTTTTGACCATCTGTACCCAAACTGAACTGCGTGTAAGTTGATTCTTCTTGAGAAAGCAATCCAATTTCAGGAAGTAAATCCAGTAGAAACTCATGGATTCTAGAACTGCCAGCCTTCTTTGGCATTGGCGCTGCTAAATAAAGTTTCTCTCTGGGACGCGTAAAAGCCACATAGGTTTTATTGAGAATATCCAGCGCACTTTCTGTTGCTTCGGTATAATAGTCTTCTTGAAAATAAGATTTAAGCAATGTGCTTTTACTGAAATCTAGCGGAATGTACTGAAGCGATTGGTACTGCTCAGGTATATTCTTCGTCCAAAACTGATGTGTGTTAGCATTGGGCAAAATATCCCAATTGGCAAAGGGAATAAACACGATAGGAGATTCCAGTCCCTTAGATTTATGAATCGTCAGAATTCTTATGGCATTGGTTTTCTCACTTGTGGCTACCGTTTGATTATCTCCTTCCTTATCCCACCATTCTAAAAAAGTATTGATGGAATTGGCGCCTCGCTGTGACTGCTCAAGAATAACATCCAAAAGCTGTTGCAAGTACACATCTGCCTTCTTTTCGATGTCGAACATGAGCAATAACTCACTCACCAAGTCAAAAAGTGCAAACTGCTTTATTTCGTATTGTCTGGTTAGGAACTCTTGAGGAAAACCTGCTTCTTCCAAAGTCATTCGTTCTCCTTTTCCGCGCAGCATTACAGCTTGCTCTGGAATATCGTTCAACCTGAAGAAAAGACTGATGAGGTTGAGCATGAGCACTTCATCCTTACCTGATTGTAAATAGCGGAGTAATTCCAGCACAAATAAAACCGATTCGCTCTGTTGAAGCTTGAGCGATTCACCATTGATAAATGGAATTTTCTCGCTTAGAAAAGCAGTGGCAATATCTGAAATTTCCTTGTTACGATTCACCAAAATAAGCATATCGCTCAGTGAAAAGCCCTTTTCTTTGTTCTCTCTAATTTGAATTAGAAGGTCCTTAACAGATTGTGTCTGCCATTTTTCATCTTCTTCATCGGAAGAAGAATAATAACGCATTTGCACGTAGCCGCCTTCTCCTCCTTGAATTTGTTGCTCGTGGTTTTCATAGGCTTGGGTAAACAAAGATGTGTCATGCAGTACTTCGTTTTTACCGAAAGCTTCTGGCAGTTTTCCAAACAAGTTATTATTGAAGTTGACAATACTACTCAAACTTCGCCAGTTGTCATTCAGCACCTGATCGGCTTCTTTAGGATAAAAAGCACCTAGTTCTTCCTTCACCTGTGAAAGTAACAAACGCATATTACCGCCCCTGAAACGATAAATAGATTGCTTAACATCTCCAACTATCAGCACTTCATTATCTTCTGAAAGGGCGTTAATGATCAAAGGTTTTAAGTTGCTCCATTGAAAATTGGAAGTATCCTGAAACTCATCGATCATAATATGCTTGTAGAAGCTACCGAGCTTTTCGAAAATAAAAGGCGCATCGGCTTGCTCCAGAATATCTTTGAGAATGATATTCGTATCCGAAATAAGCATTACGTTGTGCTCATCGCGGTATTCTTTTAAATACTTATTCAGCTCTTCTAATAAACCAAAAGCATACACATTTTTTAGAATAGCTTTCGCGGAGTTGTAGTCACTTTCGTTGTCTTCAATAAAATCAACAATACCTTGACAAATCTCTCCAAACCTACCCGACACCAATTGATCTATTTCTGCTTTCTTATCTGACTTTTGAGCGTACCAATTGCTATCACCATTTACGGTTTTAATAAAAGTAGAAGTAAGTTTGTAATCCTTATTAGTAAGCTTCACAAATGTATTGGCCACACTTCGTGCTTGGCCGCCACTAAAATCTGCTACTTGTAACCCATGCTGAGAAATTAAATCTAAAGCTTCATTTCCATACTTTTTTAGTTGTACTTCAAAAGACTTAATATCTGACCTAAGTGATTCAATGATCGTTTTAAGTTCATCGAAACTAAGGTTTAGCCCGCTAAAACCGTCTTGGAAAGATTCTCTGAAGAGGTTACCACCAAGCTTTTCGATCTGCTGATCTACGTTCCACGATTTATCGCTTTCAATTTGCTCTTTCGCATATTGCGTAAGCCATTGCCGTACTTCTTTATTGTCGTCCAAGCTTTTGAAAAGCTCATTCATGGCTTCTTGCAAGGCCATGGAAGTATTCATTTCTACTTCGTAACTGAGTGGCAAATCCAATTCTCTAGCAAAAGACTTGAGCACCCTAGAAAAGAAACTGTCGATGGTGGACACTTCAAACCGACCATAATTATGAATAATCAGGTCATAGGCTTCTTCTGCCCTTTGTTGAATGTTAAGTGGAGTGAGTTCTGCGGCAAGTTCGGTCACTAATATTTTAAACAGCTGCGTTTCTTTGCCCGCTCCCATTTCTTCCAAAGCCTTGAGAATACGGGTTTTCATTTCTTCCGTAGCCTTGTTGGTGAAGGTAATGGCCAAGATATGCTTGAAGTCTTGTGGCCTTTTAATCAGCAACTTGACATATTCCTTTACGAGCGTAAAGGTTTTACCCGAACCTGCGGAAGATTTATAAACCGTTAATGCCAAAATAATAAGTTTTCAGTCCAATGCTGAAATTAAAGAAAGGCTTTGATTTGGTAAGGAAGTCTAGCGAAAAAGTTTCAGCGAACCTCTTCTGGTTTCTTCGAAACTCACACCATTTAAGACACCCGAATAGAAAATGATGTAGCTGTACTGCCCATCTTGAACTTCTTTCCCTTTGTAGGTGCCGTCCCAGCCTTCGGTAACATCTTCTTTAGAGAATATGATCTCTCCCCATTTATTAAAGATTTGCATGCTGTATTGAAGGTCACAGTCCGTCACTGGCTTAAACTCTTTGTTTATTTCAGTTTCACTATTAGGGCTAAAAATATTTGGAATGAAAATTTTAGGGGAGCGCTCTTTCACGTCAAAATCCATAACGGTCTCACAACCATTCGCATCTACAATGGTTAGAAAATAGGATCCTCTGGAGAAATCGCTTCCCTCCTGTGAATCCAATGTTGATTTATTGTTCCAATAGAATTGGTAGTCTGGCGTACCACCAATGGCTTCAATATAAGTTTTTCCATTGTTGGCTTGAGGGCAAATCGGTTGATTAATGAATGAGTCTAAAAATGGCGCTAAAGCCGGTGGTTCGGTTACCGTATAGGTTCTAGAAACCCCACAACCGTTGGCATCCGTCACTGTAACCTCATAATCACCTGCAGGTAAGTCCGTGATCATGGATGTATCATAAGTTCTGTCGAAATTATTTCCAACCACTTGAATAGAATACTCTCCTTGCGCATTGGGGGTTCCACCAGTAATATCCAGGTTAATTCCGCCATTAGACTCTTGGAAGCAACGTACAGGATCAATAGTCACATTAGCTTCTATTATTTCCAGCGCATTAGGTTGGGGCACAGTATAGCGCTCTACTTGCATGCAGCCAGCTTGATCAGTAATAGTAGCCTCATAATCGCCAGCCGCCAAGCCTGTTATGGTTAAGCCAGACATGCCGTTGTCCCATTCCGCAGTATAAGTACCCTCTTTTCCACCAGAAACGTTTAACTGAATCGTGCCATCTGAAAAACCATGACAAGACACGCTCGTAATTACAGGAATAGATTGAATGACAGGGTAAATGGTGACATTCAGGTAATCGGAGTAGCCATCACATTCTGGTATCAAAGGGTTGGATTCTAAATACCTTATACGGCCAGCGGCTACACTATTCCATCTCACCCGTACCTCATTTCCTGTATTAACATTGTTTATAAATTCACCTTCCCCATCTATTTCCCAAGTATATATAGACCCATTGGTTTGAGGGGTGAAATAGGTTACATCTTCAATGTCTGACAGGCAAACTCCATCGTCAAAAACTCCATTGGATTGTGGTAAGGCAGGTTCAAGTTCTTTGTTTATCACCACATTGTAAGTTATGGTGTCTCCGATACACCCTTTGTCGTTCGTTGGAATTACCTTGAGAAAAGCGTTTGGATTTGAAACTCCCCAGTCGACCAAAGCCTTATCCCCTGTATTGGTATTCAGCGTACCTCCTTCAACAATCCATTCGTAGCTGTTTCCTTCTGCCCCCTGAACGATGTATTCAATACCATTGACGTCTGGGCAAACCGACTGTGATCCAATAATCCCGTCTACTTCAACATTGAGGACTCTGATATCTCTTGTAAACGTTTCAAATTCTCCACACCTGAGATCACCATTAGAAGCAATCAAAGTAACCTCGTAATCACCTGCCACAGTATATATATGTTTGACCTTTTGACCAGAGGCAGTCTGGCCATCACCAAAATCCCAATCGAACACGGTGTAAGGCGGATCTTCATCTGGTGCGGTATCAAAATCTACTGCAAAATCAATTTCTGAATTTAAACAAGCTTCTCTTTGTATGCCATCAATGGTCTCATCATCCATCACGAGTTGTGCATTTAGGTTCTTCAAGCTCACACCAGCTGAATAGCCGATAGATTCTGTCCAAGTGGAAGGATCGAAGCCATTTAAATAAGCTATTACTCCATCTGGAGCAGTCAAACTATGACTGCCACGGTCAATAATGATTGAGGCATAAGCCGCATTTCCATGAACAATAAATTGATTGGTAATATCAACTCCATCCAAAATAATATCTCTTAGTGCATCTCTTGTGGTGATTAAAGTGAGGTAGTAATTCTTAAACTTTTCTGACCTTATAGCCCCAAATGTAATGGCTTTCAGTCTCTGCTCCAGGGGGCTTAGCATGATCATGAAAGTATTGTAACTTCTACTTTGACTTAATTGCGCCATGGAAACGGGTTTATTGGACACAATTGTCCTTACCCCTTTCAATGCTTCTAAGTTGACCACCTCACCCGATTGCATCTCGATATCTTCATCAAGCCCAGATATCGTTACCTTGGTACCATCCTCAGATGCCATGATTTTTACGTAATCCCCCAACTTTTGGCTTGATTCGTAGGGTATATACAAAAAGTTTTCCCCCCATGCAGAGAGTGGAAACATTTGCTCGTATAAATGAGACCATGAAATAGCCGTTGAATAGCCTACACTAGAGCCTTGGCTGCCCCCAAAAACAGCTATGTTCTTACACTCACTAGGCTCAGTTCCTATTGCTTTTATATAAGTCCCGCTTAAATCTTTATCCGATTGGACCTGAAAAATATCCCCTCTATTTAAAGTGATTTGCTTTGGTGTATTTGCAGAGAAACCACCATCAGCGTCTACAGATGTGGTTATTTCAATCCTCGTATTATCTTCTGAGGCCACTATCAGAAACTCCGACTTTGTTTTGGGGCCATTTAGAGGCCCTAGCTCTTCATGACCAATAACATAGTACTCATTCCCAAGGGTTGGGGTAGGGAGAATAACAGTTGCATCTTCGTGATGCGGATTCCTATTTAAAGCATACACACTTATATCCACATCAGAGGTGACATGGATGGCCTTGGTTTCTATTGAGCCAGAACCAATCGCAGCATATGGATTATACACCGATTTACTTATTAAGACACTAAGCGTAATACCGGGCTCAACCACAATATCCAAAGTACGGCCATCTGCAAAAACATGCACAGAAACTTGCGCTCTTTCTTTGCTAGTAAAAAAAACTTCTAGGTTGGAAGGTAGATGATCAATAATGCTAGGCCTCCTCACATCTTGGGTATTCTGCATAAACCCAAACCAAAAGTCTTTGCCTTCGGTGGTCAATTGGGCATTTGCAGAAAAGCCAAAGCTTAACAAAACAATAAATGATAGTAAAACGCTCCTCAATTCGCCTTATTCATAAGTGGTATACTAAAACAATTATTAATATACGTGTTTTATTTTAGCTTTATGAACGAATTACACTCCGTTTACCTGAACAGCTTTAGTGAACCTCTTCTGGTTTCTTCGAAGCTTACACCGTTTAAAGCACCCGCATAGAAAATAATGTAGCTGTACTGCCCGTCTTGAACCTTTGTTCCCTTATATCTTCCATCCCAGCCTTCGGTGATGTCTTCCGTAGAGAAAACTATTTCTCCCCACTTATTAAAAATTTGAATACTGTATTGAAGATTACAGTCTGTTACTGGTTTAAACTCATCGTTTACACCGTCATTATTAGGGCTAAATGCATTTGGAATGAATATTTTGGGAAAGCGCTCTTCCACATCAAAGTCCATTACTGTTTCACAACCACTGGCATCTCTAATCGTCAATGAATAAGCCCCTTGTGAAAAGTCACTTCCTTCTTGAGAGTCAATATTTGGTTTATTGCTCCAGTAAAATTGGTAGTCTGGAGTTCCTCCTTTGGCTTCAATATATGTTGTTCCGTTAGTAGCCTGTGGACAAATAGGAAGGTTTAGGAATGACTCCAAGAAAGGTTCTAAAGCGGGTGGCTCATTAATGGTATAGCTTCTGGAAACTTTACAGCCATTGGCATCGGTAACAGTAACGGCATAACCACCTGCTGGCAAATTGGTGATAACAGGTTCGCTGTAAGTCTTGTCAAAATTAACTCCTACTACTTTAATGGAGTACTTACCTTGCGCGTTCGGTGTTCCGCCTGTAATGTTTAATGCGATACTTCCGTTGGTTTCTGAAAAACACCTTACTGGTAAAATTGAGCCATCAGTAACCGTTAAAGGAGTAGGTTCTGTAATGGTATAAGTTTTAACAACTTCACAACCCGCAGCATCTGTGATGGTGGCCTCATAGTTACCAGCCTTTAGTCCTGAAATTGATAGGCCTACCATTCCATTGTCCCATGAAGCTGTATAATTTCCGGGTTTACCGCCTGTTACAGTGAGTTCAATTGCGCCATTGGTCAATCCAAAACATGAAATATTAGTAATATTCGCTGCAGGCTTAATCTCTGAATAGATAATCACCGACAAATACTCAGAGTATCCATCACAATCAGCTACTAAAGGGTTTGATTCCAAAAATCTAATTTTACCAGTTCCTACCCCATTCCATTTTACTTTTACTTCGTTTCCAGTGTTTACACCATTGACGAAGGTTCCACCAATTACTTCCCAAGTGTAAACTGAACCATTTGTTTGCAGAGTAGAATACGTCACCTCTTGATAATCATCGAAGCATACTTCAGCGGCACCTGTTGGTAATGGCGGAGTAAGCTCTTTATTAATCTTCACAGGAATTTCAAGTGTTTCGCCAATACAACCCAAGGTGTTTCTAGGTACTACTTTCAAAAATGCATTGTCATTTGGTGCTCCCCAAGCCACTTTAACTTGACTTGTTCCTTGACCACTGGTGATTTGTCCATCAGCCGAAATAATCCACTCATAAGTATTACCATCGGCACCTTCAATGGAGTAGTCAATGTTTTGAACATTAGGACACACAGATTGTGGCCCCATTATTTCTGAAGCCTCCACTTCTAAAATAGAAATCTGTTTGGTGAAAACTTCCGAATTACCACAACTGCCTTCTCCATTAGAAGCAATTACTCTGATCACATAATCACCAGGTGTGGTATAAGTATGGTTTACCTCCTCGCCAGTCGCCATTGCACCATCATCAAAATGCCAATCAAAAACTGTGTAAAGAGGGTCTTCGCCCGGTATAGTTTCAAACTGAATTTTAAAATCTATATCTGAATTCAAACATCCTTCATCAGCAATAATATTAAGGGTAGCGTCTGCTAATAAAAGTTGGGCATTCAGGTTTTCAAGGCTTGCTCCTGCAGAGTAACCGAATGACTCTGCATTTCCATAACCATACACATAGGCAATTACACCTTCTGGAGCAGTAAGTCTATGGTTTCCTTGGGCAATATTCAACGATGCATAGGCCGCATCTCCTTCTGTTTTAAATTGGTTTGTTATATCCACACCATCCAAAAACACATCTTTTACGGCATCGCTCGCTGTAATTAAGGTTAGGTAATATTTAGCAATATTTTGAACCACAAAAGCATTGAAGGTAACCGATTTAATCCTCTGTTCTAACGGACTCACAATGATCATAAACGGGTCGGAAGGTACTCCATCGCAATCTTGACTACGGCTAAACTGAGCCACCGTAATAGGTTTATCCGCTGAAATGGTTCTGACACCATCCAAAGCTTTATAGATCTTTACTTCGCCAGCATTCAAAATCAGTGTTTGTGACATTCTTGAGATTGAAATTCTGGTATCATTCTCAGCAGCAATAATTTTCACATAATCTCCTCCTTGTCTAGTTTCATACGGAACAAAGAGAAAGTTCTTTCCCCATGTAGAAACAGGAAACATTTGTTCTAACAAGTGATCTCTAGCTGGCCCACACCCCCCAACATTAGTAAACACATTCCCCCCAAAAACGGCTATATTCTTACACTCAGCACTGTTTTGGCTTACAGTACGAACATAGGAGCCACTTAAATCTTCATCAGATTTCACTAAATAAGTTTCTCCCGCATTCAGCTCTATGGTTTGAGGAATACCCTTCAGCCAGCCGTTATAGGTATTGCCAGTAGGCGTAATTTCAATTTGAGTTCCATCTTCCGAGGCTGCCACTAAAAACTCAGATTCCCTAGAACTTTCCACTATGTCCCCTGGGGGTTCCATATGTGCTACTACATAATATTCATTGCCCAAAGCAGGTGTAGGCAATATAACAGCCGCATCTGCACTAAACTGACGTTTATTTAAGGCATATAAAGAAATGGGGTTGTCGGAAGTAACATGAATACCGTAACCATGCTTACCTTCATCTGTAGGCATAAGGTTTAAGGGAAGTACTACTTTTTTAGAAACTCCTGGGTCAACGGTTACGGTTACATTAAAAGCATCCAACGGAGCCTGAATGGTCACCGATGTAGTTCTTTCAGCACTTATATAAATTTCTATAGACTCCGCACTCGCGTTGTCCATAAAGCCAAACCAGAAGTCTCTACCTTCGGTAGTGACCTGAGCGTTTGCTGATACAGCGATAAATAGTACCCCAAATAAAGTTAGAAATAGGCTCCTCAACGTAGTCTTGTCAATAATAGTAGTCAGTCAAATCAGGATCAATATGAGTATTTTCATCTATTAAAAGAAGAATTCTCTAAACCGATTGTTCGTGCCTTTGACTTATGTTTTGAAAAAAGGTTTTGAACCAAAGCAAATATAGTTTCAAATTGAATTTGCATCTTGGTCATTTAATCAATTGTTTTGAGCAAAATTTAGAAAATGGAACTCAAAGCTAAACTCCTCGAAATATTCCCTACCCAACAAGTATCTGCCTCTTTCAAAAAAAGAGAGTTTGTTGTAGAATACGCTGAAAACCCACAATACCCTGAGTATGTGAAATTTGAAGCCATCCAAGACAAGTGCGATTTACTAGATAGTTTTAAACCTAACCAGACTGTAAACGTGAGTTTCAACCTTAAAGGAAGAAAATGGACTGATGCTCAAGGTCAGGTAAAATATTTCAACTCTTTACAAGCTTGGAGAATTACTCCTGAATCTGCTGGGCAAAGTGCAGCACCACAAGCCAACGGAAATACGCCTCCCCCACCATCAGCCAACGATGAGCCAGATTGGTTAAACAGTGATAGTTCAGACGACTTACCTTTCTAAAATGAGGTACGATGTGATTGTTATTGGCGGTGGTATTGTAGGTTTAGCAACAGCCTGTCAAACCTTAAAGAAAAAGCCTAACCTTAAGCTCCTTCTTGTTGAAAAGGAAGGTGCCTTAGCAGCGCATCAAACTGGAAATAACAGTGGTGTAATTCACTCTGGCTTGTACTACAAACCCGGAAGTTTAAAAGCCACAAACTGCATTAATGGCTACCATATGCTGATTGATTTTTGCGATCAAGAAAGCATTCCTTACGAACTATGTGGGAAAATTGTGGTAGCCACTGATGACTTTCAAAAACCACTTTTAGAAAACTTATATCAGCGAGGTTTACAAAACGGCTTAGACAAAATTTCAAGAATTTCTATCGAAGAAATGAATGAAATTGAACCGCACGTAAAAGGGATTGCAGCCCTCAATGTTCCCTATACGGGCATTGTAGATTATAAACTGGTGGCCGAAAAGTACGGAGAGAAAATCAAGGAGTTGGGCGGTGAAATTCGATTGAACACCAAGGTAACCAGCATTTCCGATCAAGGTCAATATTCGAATGTTTCTACCGATGACAACTCATTTGAAGCCAAGCTTGTAATCAACTGTTGCGGTTTGTATTCCGATAAAATCGCGAGAAAAACCTCTCAAGATGTAGACTTGAAAATCATTCCTTTTAGGGGTGAGTATTTCAAACTGAAACCAGAAAAAGAGTATTTGGTAAAGCATTTGATATACCCCGTTCCCGATCCCAACTTCCCTTTCTTAGGCGTTCATTTCACAAGAATGATGAAAGGCGGAATTGAAGCGGGACCTAATGCTGTTTTGGCTTTCAGACGTGAAGGCTACAAAAAATCGCAGGTTCATTTGGGTGAATTGGCAGAGTCATTAATGTGGCCAGGCTTCCAAAAAGTTGCCATGAAATACTGGAAAACTGGTTTTGGCGAAATGTACCGTTCTTTCAGTAAAGCTGCATTCACCAAGGCTTTGCAAAAGTTGATTCCAGAAATTCAATCTGATGATTTGATTGATGGCGGTGCGGGTGTTCGTGCACAAGCCTGCGACAGAACTGGCGGTTTATTAGATGACTTCTCGATCATAGAAACTAAAAGTGCGATTAACGTATGTAATGCGCCTTCGCCAGCAGCTACCTCCTCTTTATCCATTGGTAATTCTATTTCAGACTTGGCTTTAAAGCGTTTTGACTCAGTGGATTGAAAACCAAAAATGAATTGGTTCACCGATAATCAAAACTTTGGCTGAACTTCACCAACTAAACTCAATTCGCATTACTTTTGTATCAAAGCAAAAAATCCGATATGAGTACTCCTGCTGTTAAATTCAATACCCAAGACAGACCCGAGTTTGTTACCGAACTTAGAAAAAACGTAAACGGATATTTTAAGGAAAATAACATTTCTAAGCAGGCTAATGCTACAATGAAAGTAAAAACTGCTTTCATGATTTGCTTATACTTCATTCCGCTAGCTATACTTTTATCAGGTACAGTAAACACCTTTTGGCCAATGATGGGCATTTGGTTTTTAATGAGTATGGGCATGTCGGGCATTGGTTTATCGGTAATGCACGATGCTAATCACGGAGCTTATTCTAACAAAAAAAACGTAAATCAATTTTTCGGATTCTTAGTCAACTTTTTGGGTGCGTACCATATCAACTGGAAAATTCAACACAACGTACTCCACCATTCTTTTACCAATGTAGAAGGTTTTGACGAAGACTTTGAAAATCCGGTCATGCGCTTATCACCAAGCCAGCCACGCAAAAAAGGCTATAAATTTCAGGCTTTTTACGCTCCATTTGTTTACGGATTGCTGACATTGAATTGGCTTTTCAGTAAAGATTTCAAACAGCTAATTGACTATAACAAAAAGAACTTACTAGTAGGCCAAGGCCTTACACTAAAAAAAGCCATTTGGCGCTTGAGCTTCTACAAAGTGGGATACATTGTACTTACAGTTGTTTTGCCCATCCTCATTGTAGATTTACCTTGGTGGCAAGTAATGCTCGGTTTCTTAATGATGCAGTTTATCTCTGGTCTTATTCTAGCACTTATCTTCCAGCCTGCCCATGTGATTGAAGAAACTGATTTCTTTACCCCAAATGCAGAAGGAAGTATGGAGAACAACTGGGCGATTCACCAGTTGAGAACTACTGCTAATTTTGCCAATGGCAGCCGCTGGTTTTCTTGGTATGTAGGCGGATTGAATTATCAAATCGAACATCACCTTTTCCCAAATATCTGTCACGTTCATTACCGAAACATCTCCAAAATAGTAAAGCAAACAGCCGAAAAATACGGCATTCCTTACTACCAACACAAGACTTTTTATGATGCCCTAAAGAGTCATTTCAGTCTGCTGCATGATTTAGGTACAGGAAAATACGACCAGAAATTAGCGAAGGCCTAAGTACCAAAAATAAATTTCGCTCGGGCCGTTTTTAAGCGAATAAATATTGAAGAACGATTTATACATTGAGTCAAAATTCAACTTATGAAATCGCTTCTAACAATTGGTTTATTAGTGCTCTCAAATGCATTTATGACGCTTGCTTGGTATGGTCATTTAAAATTCGCTGAATGGAAATGGTTTAGCAAACTCGGGTTGGTTTCCGTGGTTTTGATTAGCTGGGGCATAGCGCTTTTTGAATACAGTTTTCAAGTACCCGCAAACAAAATTGGATTTAAAGGAAACGGAGGTCCCTTCTCTTTAATAGAGTTGAAAGTCATTCAGGAGGTAATTACGTTAGTAGTCTTTACCGCTTTCGCTTTGGTTGTTTTTAAAACTGAAACTTTCAGGTGGAACCATGCTGTTGGCTTTGGTTTTTTAGTACTTGCAGTTTACTTTATTTTCAAAAAATAGGCTTGCTATATATGCCCGTTATTCGAATTGAAATGACAATTAACGCTCCTATTCAAAGATGTTTTGATTTATCAAGAAGTATCGACCTGCATCAGATTTCTACAAGTCAAACCAATGAAAAAGCAATTGCAGGCAAAACAGAAGGTCTAATTAACTTAAACGAAACAGTAACTTGGCAAGCGAAACACTTTGGCATCACTCAAAAACTTACCTCCCAAATTACAGTTTTCAATAGCCCACATTACTTTGTGGATGAGATGGTGAAAGGAGCTTTCAAATCATTTAAACATGAACACCATTTTGAAGAGTGCAATGGACAAACACTTGTTACAGATAAGTTTAATTATACTTCTCCATTGGGCATTCTTGGTTGGCTCTTCGACAAAATAGTTTTAGAAAAATACATGTTCAAGCTTCTCTATAAAAGAAACCAAGTCATTAAAGAATATGCCGAATCAGAAAAATGGAAGCAGGTACTTTCTGCTTAACCTTTCTCTTCATTCAAAAACTCAAGGGCTCTGAGTTCTGAATAAGTAAACTCGCTCTTAGCAAGGATGAACCCTACATGACCTCCCCTTTTTGGTGTTTCTAAATACAGGTTTGGCATTTTTTCCGCCAACTGATATGGATAGCAATCACCTTCCAATAATGGGTCGTTAAGTGCATTGATAAGCAAAATAGGCACTTCAATATTTTTAATGAAAGGGTAAGGGTCGCAGAACTCATAAAACTCCTTTGCATCCTTAAAACCATGAATGGGGCCAGAATAAAGGTTATCAAATTCCTTCAGCGTTTTTACTGTATCCATTTGGCTTACATCAATTTCAGGAAATTGTATGGCCTTCTTCTTTATCTTCTCTCTAAGTTTTACAAGGAATTTCTGTTCATACACCTTATTCACCCTAAGATTTAAAGTAGCCGCACTTTCAATCAGAGAACATGGTGCACTAATGGCCACAGCGCCTTTCACGTTTTTTGGTAACGGAAAATCCGACTCCCCCAAGTAACGTAAGGTCTGCCCACCTCCCATGCTTATTCCTACAAGGCCAATTTCTTTATAATCATACTTTTGATTTGCGTGGTCAATCACACTGCGTAAATCATAGCTGGCGGCATGATGATAAAGGATTTTCTGTCGGTTCATTTCACCACTACAGGTTCTGTTGTTCCAAGCCAAAACATCCCAACCATTTTGACCGAAAAGCTTTGCCAACCCTGTTACATAGTGTCTTCCCGAATCTCCTTCCAGTCCGTGACTCACTACTAATAAGCGGTTATTCCCTTTTCGTACCCAGTCTATATCGAGAAAGTCATCGTCAGGAGTTTCAATGCGTTCTCTTTCATAACTAACACCCGTCACCTTCCTTCTTATGCTCGGAATAATGGTTTCAAAATGACCATTGAAATAGAAAAATGGTGGACCCTGATATTGAGAAGGAAGTACAGGCATGAGGTTTTTATGAATATTTAATCGAAAAGGCAAATATCTATAATCTTGGAAGAAAAGCCCAGAATGAAAAATCTTATGGTCATAAACAATCTATAGAAAGAAGTAACACATTGTTAACCTTGCTTTTACGTCAAAGATATGTAACCATATTAACTTTAGAGAAATTAGTAATCTCTTCATATTTATTGGGTGTTTGTAAAAAAGGTCTGGTTTTCCACAGACTTTTTTTATGCGAAAAATTCTGTTCAAAAGAGGGCTAAGTCCTAACTTGCAATCATTAATTAGAATGTATGCACGTAGCAATAGCAGGAAACATTGGTTCTGGAAAAACTACATTAGCCAAGAAACTAGGTAGAGACTATAATTGGAATGTTGAACTGGAATCGGTTGAAGACAACCCCTATCTCAAGGATTTTTATGAAGATATGAGCCGATGGTCTTTTCACCTTCAGGTTTATTTTTTGAACAGTCGTTTTAAGCAAATTGCCGCTATTCAAGAATCGGTAAAAGGCACTATTCAAGACAGAACCATTTACGAAGACGCACATATTTTCGCTGCCAACCTTAAACAGTCGGGCTTTATAAGCGACAGAGATTATCAAAATTATTTGGAACTGTTCAAGTCTATGATCAAGTATGTGCAACCGCCAGACTTGTTGATTTACCTCAAAGCAGACATCCCAAAACTTGTAGGTAATATTCAAAAGCGAGGAAGAGATTATGAAGAATTGATTAGAATTGAGTATTTAAAAAACCTCAACTCTCATTATGAAAACTGGATTGGCAACTATGACATGGGCAAACTCCTGATTATTGATGTGAACAATCTTGACTTCGTTAACAAAGTAGAGGATTACTCTCTGATTGTAGAAAAAGTGAATTTAGAAATTAATGGGCTTTTTAGTTAATAGTATAGTAACACGGTGTATTGAAAAAATTACTATATTGGTGATGTAATCGCTAGAGAAACTCTACTTTTTAATTGAAACTTATTCAGTCCTGGTATTCTACCGGGACATTTTTTTTGTATCAAGCCCAAAACAGAAGGTTTAAATCAAGTAACCCACCGCCAGAATACCAATGCCGATAACGGCCATCATCAACATGGGACGCCATACAAATTTGAGCCAGATATTATAAGGCACATTTACCATACTTAATGAAGGGAGGATAATTCCAGCTGGAGTAATAAACATCATCAAGCCAAAACCGAATACATAGGCATTTACAATTTCTTCCGTAGGCACACCCACCACATTGGCCAAAGCGCCCATAATGGGCATACTTACCAAAGCCAAGCCTGATGAAGAAGAAATAAAGAAAGCCAATACAAAGAATACCAACATCAACACAGGCAAAAACACCAGCCCATCTACCCCACTCACCATATTGGAAGCATAATTCAGGATGGTACCTGAAATCTGTCCATCGTTCATCACAATGGTAATACCACGTGCCACACCAATAATTAAAGCAACTCCTAGCAAATCTTTCGCCCCAGCAATAAAGGCATTCACAAAAACATTTTCACCTAAACGAATGATGAGACCTAAAAACAAGGCACTGACCAAAAACAGAGCTGTCATTTCTTCGAACCACCAACCCAAGCTAGAAACACCATACACCATAACAATGAAGGTGAAGCCAAAAAGCACTAACAGCAGCTGAGTTTTAAAACTCAATTTTTCTACTTTATCTGTTTTCTTCAAAGTAGCAAAGGGCTGTTCAATTTCTAATTGAAACAAAAGCGACTGTTTGGGATCCTTCTTCACTTTTTCAGCATATCGCAACACATAAGTAATCACCACAATGCCTCCTAAGATGAGCATCGCCAGTCGGCTGTAAATACCCAATGTCCAACTTACACCTGCTGCATCGGAAGCAATTATGGTTTCAAATGGGTTGATCATTGCCCCCATTAAGCCAATACAAGAACCTCCATATAATGCTCCGACAGGCACAATAAGATCATAGCCAGCAGCTAAAAAAATGGGGACTAGAATTGGGTAAAAAGCGATCGTTTCTTCCTGCATTCCAAAGGTAGTTCCTCCTATCGCAACCAAAACCATCACCGCTACAATTAGCCACTTTTCTCTCCCTTTCATTTTTTCTGAAAGCGAGGCTAAGCCTCGATCAAAAGCACCAGAAGCGGTAAACACACCAATAAACCCTCCGATAATCAATACAAAAAGGATAATATCAATCGACTCGTAAATGCCTTTGATTGGGGCATACACAATGGCCATTAATCCCTGCGGACTCGATTCCATTTCGCTGTAAGTATTGGGAATGGAAACGGGCTTTCTGATTTTACCTTCCTCAAATTTAGCAAGCTCCATTTTAAGGTTTAGGCTGTCTAAAACCGATTGACTTGCTTTTAAAGAAATGGTGTTCTCTTTGCCTTCAATAATAAAGTTGCCTGCATCATAACTTAAGGTTGAAAAGCTTCCAGCTGGCATTAAAAAAGTGGCTATTGCACTTAGTACGATAATGATATAGAGTACTGTAAACGGATTGGGAAACTTGAATTTCTTCATAAAGCAAGATTAAAAGCATTAAGTTAAGGAATTTGAAGGATTGATTTTCATGCCAAAGAAATGAGGTCTGTCCAAGTTAAAATCTAAGCTACTTCGCGCTTTTCATTGTTTCGCTTTCGTTACATTTGCAAAATGGACGGAACCAACAGAGCGAACATAAAGCCAGGTATTGAGGTAAACATTGTGCTTAAACAAGACCAAAGAAGTGGGAAGTTAACCCAAGGTATTGTAAAAGATATTTTGACAAAATCTCCTAAACATACACATGGCATAAAAGTGCGTTTGGAAGACGGCCAAGTAGGGCGCGTTAAAGAAATACTCGAATGAAAACTGGAGCTGCAATTATTAGAAAGTGTGAAGCAAAAGACTTAACACAGCTAACCCAGTTTGCGCTCAAAACATTTAAAGACACATTTGAAAAAGACAACGACCCTAAAGATTTTAAAGCCTATATTGACAAGGCAATTACAGAAGAAAAATTAGGTCAAGAAATGACCCATAAAGGTTCTAGTTTTTACTTTTTAGAACTTGAGGGGCAAATAATTGGCTATATAAAGCTCAACCTCACTCCTTTCCAGTCTGACATTAACGACCCCAAAAGTTTAGAACTAGAACGAGCCTATGTGGATTTGAATTATCATGGTTTAGGTTATGGGAAAATGCTGTTCGACTTTATTATCGAACAGGCCAAATCTCATCAAATTGAATACATTTGGCTAGGAGTCTGGGAGCGAAATGCAAAAGCAATTGCCTTCTATAAACAATTAGGCTTTTATAAATTTTCAGAACACCCTTTTAAACTAGGTACTGCTCAACAGAAAGATCATTTAATGCGCTACGATTTGCCTTTGTCTTAAATCTTGGCTAATCTGAGTCAGCAAGTCTAAATTTAGAATTTGAATGATGAAAGCCCTACTCTGTCACGAATTTGGTTCTACAGAAAACCTCAAGTTAACTACCGCTGAAAGCCCAAAACCACAAAAAGGCCAACTGGTCATTTCTGTAAAAGCATGTGGAGTCAATTTTCCCGATAGTCTTATCATTCATAATAAATATCAGTTCAAACCCAATTTACCTTTTGCGCCAGGAGGCGAAGTAGCGGGCATTGTTAAAGAGATTGGTGAAGGAGTCGAACATTTGAAAGTGGGCGACCGTGTTTTCTCACTCACAGGCTGGGGAGGTTTTGCGGAAGAAGTTTTGGCTGATGGCTATAAAACCCTGCCCATTCCTGAAGGAATGGATTATATTACTGCGGCCACTACCATGTACACCTGTGGTACTTCGTTGCATGCCTTAAAACAAAGGGCTCAATTGAAAGAAGGCGAAACACTTTTAGTTTTGGGCGCAGCAGGCGGTGTAGGTTTGGCAGCCGTTCAAATAGGGAAGCTGATGGGCGCCAAAGTAATTGCTGCAGCTTCAACGGATGAAAAACTAGAACTGTGCAAAACCAAGGGAGCCGATGAAGTCATCAATTACAGTACTGAAGACCTTAGAGAAAGAATAAAAGCATTGACTGACAATCGAGGTGCAGACGTAGTTTACGACCCCGTGGGTGATCGTTTTTCAGAACCCGCAGTGCGTTCCTTGGCTTGGCAAGGGCGTTATTTGGTGGTAGGTTTTGCAGGAGGCACTCCAGCTTCCATCCCTTTAAATTTACCTCTGTTAAAAGGAGCATCTATTGTAGGAGTGTTTTGGGGAGCCTTTGCTCAGAAACAGCCAAAAGACAGCATGGCCAATTTTCAGCAGATTCTGGCATGGATCAAAAGTGGTCAGCTCAATCAGCATATTCACAAAGAATATCTTTTAAACGAAGGGGCACAAGCCATTCAAGATTTAATGGAAAGAAAAGTGATGGGTAAAAATGTGGTAGTAATTGAATAGTGCCTTTGGTATCTGAATTTAGGGATATATCCACTATCTTAAAACGATATTGTTTCGACCATGATTATTTTAGAAACCGAACGCTTGCGGCTAGAAGAAGGCACCCTCGATGATCAAGTATTTATATTCACTTTGCTGAATAGCCCCAATTGGGTCGAATTCATTGGTGATCGAGGAATTGAAACACTTCAGGATGCTGAAAACTATATTAAGAATACGTTAATCAAGAGCTATAATGAGCGTGGCTTTGGCCTTTATAAAATCATTTTAAAGCATAACGATTCCCCTATTGGGCTTTGTGGTTTTTTGCAACGTGATTATTTAGATCATCCCGACATTGGTTATGCCATTCTTCCTGAATATGAAGGAAATGGGTACACTTCTGAAGCAGCCCAAGCCGTATTAAATCATGGAAAAACTCAGCTTAAATTCAACACCATTTTAGCCATTACAAGCTCAAAGAATATTGTTTCCCAACATTTATTACAGAAAATCGGCCTGCAAAGACAGTACAACGAAAAGTATACTAAAGAAAGTGATGAACTCTTATTTTCGATAGCCAATCATGAACTCCGTTGAAATCATTAAAGCCCAAATCACGGATATTGATGATCTCAATCGAATCTCTTTCGTCTCCAAACAACATTGGGGCTACCCCCAAGAATGGATGAAGCTATGGAAAGAGGACATGCTGCTTACCAAAACTGATTTTAAAGTGCAGCACATTTATAAACTGGTATTAGAAAATAAGATCATTGGTTTTTGTGCCATTCAAGAATCAATCGAAGTTTATGATGTTACCAACCTTTGGGTTGAACCAATGTATATTGGCCATGGCTTTGGCAAACTACTCCTCTCCTTCTGTATCAAAAAAGTAGTACTCAATAACAAACCAATCGTGGTTGAAGCTGACCCTAATGCCGAAGCCTTTTATGCTAGCCAAGGTTTTACTACCTATGCTCAAAAAGAAAGCCTACCCAAAGGCAGGTTTTTACCGCTGATGAAAATGGAGCTCTCTTAATTTTCACCCTATCCATATTTTTCGTCAAAATTTGCGTAGCTAAATAACTACATATATATTTGTAGTCAAATAGCTACATAATGAATTTAAGACGAGATGTATTTCAGGCCATAGCCGACCCAACAAGAAGGGCCATTCTTGTTTTAGTGGCCTCACAGTCGATGACCGCAGGCGCCATCGCCTCAAATTTTGACACTGCTAGACCAACGGTTTCAAAGCATTTACAAATTCTAACTGAATGCGAACTTCTAGAGAAAGAGCAAATTGGACGAGAAATCAACTATCACTTGAACCCACAAAAGGTGAAAGAAATCGCAGATTTCATTGAGCCCTTCCGCAAACTTTGGGACGACCGATTCAATAAACTAGAAGCTATAATGAAACAGTATAAAACAGATAATTAAGAACCATGGAATTAAAGACAAAGATCAATGCCCAAGATGGCAAACAAGATTTAGTGATTACCCGAGAGTTTGATTTGCCTTTGGCCCTACTTTTTAAAGCTTATGAAATCCCTGAAATAGTCGAACAATGGATGGGCACAAAAGTACTGAAGCTTGAAAACAAGAACCATGGCAGTTATCAGTTTGAAACCACTGACCCTAAAGGCAATAAATACGGTTTCAATGGCACAATCCATGAATTTATTTCAAACCAAAAAATCACCCGAACATTTGAAATGGAAAGTGCCAATTTCGGAGTACAATTAGAGTTTCTGGAGTTTGAAGAGCTTACTAATAACACCAGCAAACTCACTATGCATGTGGTTTATAGATCTGTCGAAATTAGGGATCAAATACTCCAGTTGCCATTTGCTCAAGGGTTAAACATGGCCCATAATCGACTACAAGAAATTGCCAAAACTTTAAAATAAGCACACATGAAAAAAAGAAACAAAATCATTTTCTGGGTTTCTACCATTTGGCTTTCATTAGGAATGCTCTCTACAGGAATTGTACAGCTCATTAGAATGGAAGAAGAAGTAGATATGATGACTAACTTGGGTTATCCCATATACTTTTTAACCATACTCGGAATCTGGAAGATATTGGGAGTAACCGCTGTGCTTCTTCCCAAATTTCCATTAATTAAAGAATGGGCTTATGCAGGCTTTTTCTTTACCATGTCAGGTGCAGTAATTTCACATATCGCTGTCGGAGGTAGTGCTAAAGAGCTTTTTGGGCCTATATTACTCATAGTACTAACCGTAATTTCTTGGTATTTTAGGCCAGCAGAAAGAAAAATTGTTTCTTGAATTCTAAACTAAAATTATGAATCCCGAAGTCGATTGGTTTTTCGAAAAAGACACAAAATGGAAAGCTGAATACACCCACTTGAGATCCATCGCTCTCGATTGTGGCCTAACGGAAGAGTTGAAATGGGGATGTCCTTGTTATACATTTAAGGGTAACAACATTGTTTTGATCCATGGATTTAAAGAGTACTGTGCCTATTTATTTCACAAAGGAGTGTTACTAAAGGACACTGAGAATATTCTCATTCAACAAACAGAAAATGTTCAATCAGCACGCCAAATTCGTTTTACTACCCTTCAGGAAATAGCTACAATGGAAGCTATACTGAAAGCGTACATTTATGAGGCGATTGAAGTAGAAAAAGCTGGTTTGAAAGTGGAATTAAAGGAGACTTCTGAATTTAATATGCCAGAAGAGTTCAAAAGAGCATTAAATGAAAACTCCGATTTAAAAGCTGCTTTTGAGGCACTAACTCCAGGGCGTCAAAGAGGGTACCTCCTTCACTTTTCTCAACCCAAACAGTCTAAAACCCGCGAATCAAGAATTGAGAAAAGTATTCCATTGATTTTCGAAGGCAAAGGGCTCAATGATCATTAATTTCTAATGGCTCAACAGATGAACAGTATGACCACCGATGTTGATTTATATTTTACAGAAGGCTGTGGCCGTTGCCCACTAGGAGGCACTCCCGATTGCAAAGTCAATTTTTGGCCGCAAGAACTGAAACAGTTGAGAAGAATAATGATTGAATGTGGTCTAACGGAAGAATCGAAATGGGGTGTTCCGTGTTATACATTTCAGGGAAATAACATTGGAGTAGTGAGTGCATTTAAAGAATATGCTTCACTTAGCTTTTTTAAAGGGGCATTGCTCGAAGATGCGAATGGCATTTTAGATAAGCCCGGAGAAAATACCCAGGCTGCTCGTCTAATAAAATTCACCAATGCACGTCAAATCATGGAGATGGAGTCCGTTTTAAAGGCTTATATCTATGAAGCGATTGAAGTAGAAAATGCTGGACTGAAAGTTCCTCTAAAGGAGACCTCTGAATTTAACATACCTGAAGAATTTCAGAGGGCATTACATGAAAACCCTCAATTAAAAGCTGCCTTTGAGGCTTTAACTCCGGGCCGACAAAGAGGATATTTACTCCATTTCTCTCAACCCAAACAATCCAAAACCCGTGAGTCGAGAATAGAGAAATGTACTCCAAAAATACTCAAAGGAAGGGGATTGAATGATTGGTAAATTTCGGTTATTCATAAAATGAACACCCTTACCTCAAAACATTAATTCCAAAACATCTTTACTATTATGGCTGAATTTAGTACTAAAGTTGACTTCGATAGAGTCATCAAAAACATCTGGGAAGATGAAAGTTTTAAGGATATTGAGCTTTTAAAAAGAGGATTCGCAATTCAAGACATTATTCTAAAGGACGCTTTAATGTTCATTGGAATAAACCCCTCTTATGATGGTAATCCAGGTAACACCTACTATAACCACTCTCATGGTCAGGAGCACAGATATTTTAAAAAATTCGTCAATATAACCAAAGAAGTTAACTCTAAAAAAGACCTGTCGAAAGAAGCCAAACTGGATTGGACTCACCTTGATTTATTATTTATCAGGGAAACATCTCAAAGTCTAGTTCGCCAATTGTATGAAAAAGAAAAGCTTTTCTTGGATGAGCAGTTGAAAATTTCTAAACAAATATTAATTGAGGCTCAACCTAAAATCATTGTTGTCAACAATACTTTTGCCAGAGATTTACTTAAGTCTGAAAAACACTCAACCCCGAAGTTTGAATTTAATTTTGATCCTGAATTAGGAACAGAAAAAATTATCTCCCCAGTGCAACTAAAGGATTGCCCTGTTTTTTTCACAAGTATGCTAACAGGTCAAAGAGCTTTGGATTTGGGGTCGTATGCCAGATTAGTTTGGCATATCGAATATGTGCTGAAGAAAATATCGTAGCTATTAACTTTGTGGTTTAACGGTTTTCTTTCTTGAAACATCCTCCCACATCAGCTCAGCAGTTCGGGCTGAAGCTCCTGGGCCACCCATCTTGACTTCTAGCTCATTATAATCTTTTAGCATCTGCGCCCTCTTCTCCCCTTTTAAAATCAGGTTCAGCTCTTTGACCATTCGTTTTTCATTAAGGTCGCCTTCAATTAGCTCTTGCACGGCCATTCGGTCTAAAATCAAATTGACCATACAGATGTACTTGATCTTGACAATTCGTGACAACAACTTATAGGTCACGTAACCAGGTTTATAACACACCACCTGTGGCACACGGAATAAAGCTGTTTCTAAAGTGGCTGTTCCAGAAGTTACCAATGCAGCTGTTGCGTTATTTAGAATGTCATAAGTGCGATTGAAAATGATTGGCACATCAGTATCTAAATAGTTTTTGTAGAAACTCAAGTCAAGGGTTTCGGAGCCTGCTATAACAAACTGATAATCTGGAAAATGATTAATCACTTTCAGCATGGCTGGTAGCTTGGTCTTGATTTCCTGCTTTCTACTTCCGGGTAAAAGCGCAATCACTGGCTTTTCAGAAAGGTTGAATTCCTTTTTCAGTTCTTTAAAATTGACGAGACTAGGTTTACGCTGTTCCATGGCATCCAAAATCGGATGCCCAACATAATCTACTTCGTAACCATAGGATTTATAAAATTCCTTTTCAAACGGAAGTATGGCAAAAATTCGGTGACACCACTGATGAATGGTGTGTACACGTTTTTGTTTCCATGCCCAAGCCTGTGGTAGAATGTAATAATATATTCTAGTGTGGAGTTTAGATAATTTTACATACTTGGCTATCCGTAAATTGAAGCCCGAATTATCGATTAAAATCAATACATCGGGTTTAAAAGCCATAATATCATTTTCGCAGAGGGTGAAATTCTTCTTGATGGTTCTAATGTTCCAGAGCACATTAAATATTCCCATAAATGAAGAATCCTTAAAATGTCGAACCATTTCATTGGTTTCCGCCTGCATTTTATCACCACCCCAAACCCTAAAGAAAGCATCGGAATCGCGTTGTTTCAGCTGCTTCATTAAATTGGCAGCATGCATATCGCCCGAGGCCTCTCCTGCTATGATATAGTATTTCATATTTCGGTTCGAAGTTCTATGTTCTTAGGCAATTATCAAATGTTATTGTTGATAGGAACAAAGAAATCTGAAATAGTATTCAACAAAAAAGGGCTCACAAAATTAATTTGCGAGCCCTTTCCATTATGTTAATGAAGTTTACTTCTTCTTAAGTTCCAACTTTTCATCTTTCGGGTTTACTACAATTGGCTTCCCTAAACCTGTATTGTTCAAAAGGTTCAACTGTGTTTTACCATCACCTACAACCACATAGAACAGCTTGTCAGGGTCCATGTATTCTCCTATTATTTTTTGAGCATCTTCAGAGGTCATAGACTTCAATTTACTCTCATCTCTTTTTATATAATCCATTGGAAGGTCATAAGTTGAGATATTCTGAAGAATGCCTACCAAGCCTCCAAGGGTTTCATATGATTGAGTGTTGCTTCTTAAAATTGAAGTTCCGGTGTTTTCCATATCTTCTTGGGTGAAGTTCTTTCCGTAGTTATCAAGAATTTCCTTGAAAAGGTCAACTGACTCTTTTGTTACATTGCTTCTTACACTTGAAGAGGCAGTAAATGGAGCACCATTCATGTTTCTGCTGAAACCAGAGTAAGCTCCATAAGTATATCCTTTTTCTAGTCTTAGCTGCTTAAACAACATAGAGCCAGAGCCGTCTCCTAAACGGTAGTTGGCTACTTCTGCAGCAGCAAAGTCTTCATTATCGCCATTCATGCTAATAGAACCAATGTTAATTACAGATTGCTTAGCATCTGGATAATCTACAAAGTAGATTCTTGAGCCTTCATTTGCCGATTGAATTTCATATTCTGGGAAAGTAACTTCTTTAGCTTCCCATTTATCAAATCGATTTAAAGAAGTAGTTACGGTTGCTTTGTCTAAAGCTCCCACAAAATGGAAAGAGGCCAATGATGGAGAGAAGTTCTTGTTGTAATAGTCCTTCAAGTCATCCAAAGTAATATTATTTACAGTTTCTGCTGTTCCAGAGGTTGGGTAAGCGAAAATGTGATCTTTACCATATAGTACCTTGTTGAAAACATTAGAAGCAATCGCATTAGGGTTTGCTGCGCTCTGCTGAATTGAGTTCAAGGCTGAGCTTTTTACTCTGTCAAATTCTGCTTCGTCCCATCTAGGCTCGAAAAGGATTTCCTCCACTAGGTCTAATACTTTATCATAATTCTTGGCTAATGAGTTACCACTGATGGTAATATACTCTTTTGAAGCAAAAACACTGATTCTAGCACCTAACTGACCTATGGCCTCTTGTAATTCTTGAGGTGTTTTGTTAGCAGTTCCTTCCATCATCATGTTATCGAGCAAAGCTGCAGTTCCTATTTTACTAGGGTCATCTAAAAACATCCCTCCTTTTATTCTAAGGCTAAATTGTACCATTGGCAATTCATCTTGGAAAATATGGAACACCTTCATCCCGTTAGCTAGTTTATCACTATTAATCGCAGGTGGATCAAAACTAAGTGTACCTTTTAATGGAGGTGCAACGCTACGGTCGATTCTTGAAGCGGTTTTCTCAAATGTTACACCTTGGTCATAAGGATTAGCTTCAGCTCCTTGTACTATGGCTTCTTCCACTACAGATGCTTTTTCAGAACCTTCTAAAACCAATTCTTTTTGTCCTACTGGCACAAAACTGGTAGCTAGGTAATTCTTGTCTTTAATGTATTTGTTGTACACTCGCATAATATCCTCACGCGTGATATTTTGTGATTTCTCTAGGTCTTCAACAATAAAACCTGGATCGCCAGCAAAAGTATTGTAGTTGGCTAAAGAAGATGCCTTACCAAATACACTTGACATACCATTATAGAAACCTGTTTCTTGACCAATTTTAATTCGAGCCAAGTCTGCATCAGAAAATCCTTCTGATTCAAATCTTTCTAGGCCTTCAAAAATAGCAGCTCTTAAATCATTCAAATTCACACCGTCAAAAGCTCTTGAACCGATTGCAAAAGTTCCTGCGATTTCTGCAGATGAGTTATAAGCAAAAACTCTTGGAGCCAACTTCTTCTCTTCTACTATTACCTTATACAAGGCCGATTTTTTCCCGTCAGTTAACACTTGACCAAGCATGTTTAACGCCCAAGAATCTGGGTGATATTGCTCTACTGTTGGCCATGTCATTTCTAAGTCTGGAAGATTTGCAAATTTATCTTCGTGATAAAACAACTTGGTTTGATCAAGTACTGCTGGCTGTGGCTTAATGGTTTCTATTTCTTCTCTTGGCTCTAACTCACCAAAGTATTTTTCAACTAGCGTTTTAACCTCTGCTTCATCAACATCACCTGCGATTACAAGAGTGGCGTTATTTGGGCCATACCATTTATTATAGAATTCTTTAACATCTGCTACGGTGGCATTTTGTAAATCTTCTAAACTTCCAATCACGCTCCAGCTATATGGGTGGCCTTCAGGATAAAGGTTTTTAAGCTTGACATATGACTTATGGCCATAAGGGTTATTGTCAACACCTTGCCTTTTTTCATTCTTTACAACTTGTTTTTCGTTTTCAAGTCCCCAATCAGATATGGTATTGATAAAAAATCCCATCCTGTCTGATTCCATCCAAAGTACTTTTTCAAGGGCATCGCTCGGAACGGTTTCATAATAGATGGTACCATCCGTCCAAGTTCCTCCGTTAAAGGTTCCTCCTAAATCGTTAATGTTTTTAATGAAGTTTCCGGCTCCTACGTTTTCAGAGTTCTGAAAAAGCATGGCTCGAAAAAGTGAGCGAAACCTGTTTTACCCGGTTTTTCACGATTAGAACCTACATGGTACAATACGGCTACTGCTACTTTGGGGTCAGAGACATCTTTGTGAACCACTACCTCTAAACCATTGTCTAGGGTATATTTATCATAGTTCAATTTAAATTCCGCGCTCTCTTTTTCTTCTCCACCTCCTGTACATGAAGAGATGATGAATGCGAGCGACAAGAATGCTACAAGTCGATTTTTTAATAAGGCTTTCATAGAGTAAGTTAATTTCAGAAAATAAAGCTACTAATTTAAACTACCAGTAATCAAGTGATTTAACGGTGATCGGTAGTTTTGTATAAATATAAACATTAGATAGAACAAAAAAGACCAAGATTAAACTTGGCCTTTGGATAGTATAATTTCAGAAAGCGGAGACTTATTTACTTTACCGCAATAGTTTTAGCCCATACTATTGGAAGAGTTGGCCTATTTTTCTTCATCCACCAAACGGCATAATCTGCACCTGATTTTGAGTAATAGGTTTCGATGTATACATAATACTTCTTTTCAGCATCATCATAAAAAACGCCAGCATCCTTATAGTTTGGTTTCATCTTTTTAAGCAAATCATCTGCGTTGCTTTTAGCAGGGTACTGTCCAACTACAATTATAAAATTTTCAGCAACGGTTGTTTCTGTCGGTTGACCATCAGCAGCATTGGTGGCAAGAGGAGAAATTAGCCCCAAACACAGCATTAGCATTAATATCTTTTTCATAAGCATCGTTTTCTTTCGATAAAAATAATTATTTCAAAAATTAATAAAAAAACCCGTCAATAAATAACGGGTTAATTTTTTAATTATGGAATTGAGTAGTAAAACTACCTACTCCTTTACTTCTTTTTTATTACAATAGCATCTACAGATTTCTGTTTCACCAATTCATTAAATGCTGGTAAGTCGTTCTGCATAATGGTTTTTAGTTTTGCTAACTCGGCATCAATTTGCTTGGTGAGTTCAATTCGAACTGTCTCAGCCTGAGCTGTTGGTGCGTAATGGCCGCTCCCTACTACTCCATTTAATGCCGCAAGTTTGTTATTCAACCTAATTGGGAAGTTCAATGGATCTTGCCCTGACTCATTCTTAGTTTGATACAAAGCTTCTTCAATCACAGTCATTTTTTCCATCAAGGCTTTACCAGCATCTACCACTTCTTTGAAACGATCTTCGCCTTTGATTTTAGACATTAGGTCATTCATCTGTGATCTTGTTTCTCTAATATCTTTGATCGCTCTGTGCGTTTCGGTCAGTTTATCTCTAACAGTAATTAAGAAATCAAACTGGCGAACCAATTCTGCATCGGTTGACCCATAACGAGGGTCTGCCAAGAGTTTAAAGTTCTGTTCTTGGGTGTCATCTCCTACAATCAGTTTTGCAGTATATTCTCCTGGAGGCGCCATTGGACCACGAAGTGAGGCTGCCCACATAATGTTTCCATCAAAATTTTCTGCATTCTCAAACATCATGTTCCAGTTGTAAGAATTCAGACCTGCTTCTGGCTTAAGGACAGAGGTTTCTATTTTTTCACCGTTACGGTAAATCTCCATAGAAACTTTTGTGCCTTTTGCGGGAGCTTCTTTCATATTGTAATAAATTACTGCTCCACCTGGCTTGTTTTCGCCATACAGTAGATTGGCATCACCACCTGATCCGCCTCCTCTACCAAATCGGAAACCTCCACCAATTCTATAAGCATCCATTGGCTTAAACATATGAACTGATTTTGAAGCGACTTCATCAGAAAGCTGGTGAATAATGGTCAAATCATCGATCATCCAAAATGCTCTACCTTGGGTAGCAGCAATAAGGTTATCATCTTTAATGGTAAGGTCCGTTATAGGAACAATTGGCAAGTTCATTTGGAATGGTTTCCATGAGTTTCCATCATCAAATGAAATAAACATACCACGCTCTGTTCCTGCATAAAGTAACCCTGCTCGTTTAGGATCGGCTCTGACTACTCTTGTAAAGTAATCGTTTGGAATACCTGTGGTTATTTTCGTCCAAGTTTTACCGTAATCTTTTGTTCTGTATAGGTAAGGCTCATAATCACCTAATTTATATTGAGTTCCAGCCACATAAGCGCCACCTTTTACAAATGGGTCGGCATCAATGCTGTTGATCATTAAATACTTAGGCATATCTGGCGAAGTTACATTCTCCCAGTTTTTACCTCCATCTCTGGTTACGTGAATTAGTCCATCATCAGACCCCGTCCAAATCAAGTCGTTTTCGTATGGCGATTCTGTTACTGCAAATATGGTTGCGTAATACTCTACTGAAGTATCGTCATACGTAATAGGCCCACCTGATTTACCCAATTTATCTGGTTCAGCTCTAGTCAAGTCTGGGCTAATTAACTCCCAGCTCTGCCCCTCATTTGTAGAGGCATGTAAATGGTTAGAAGCCGTATAAAGCTTATTCGGGTTATTTGGAGAGAATACAATTGGGAAGTTCCACTGGAAACGGTATTTGTAATCTTCTGCACCGTGTCCCATTGGGTTATCTGGCCAAGCATTGATATTTCTACTAATTCCTTTGGCATGGTCTTGGCGAATTAAAAGTCCTCCATAACTACCTCCATAAACAATCTCTGGATTCTTTGGGTCTGGAGCCAAGTGCGCACTTTCTCCCCCCGCAGTGCTTTCCCAATCGTTGTCGGTAATTGCTCCTCCAAATGACCTATGATTAATCCTTACTGTAGAGTTATCTTGCTGTGCTCCATAAATTCTGTAAGGAAAATGATTATCGGTTACTACTCTATAAAATTGGGCTGTTGGCTGATTATTATCAGTAGACCAATCATCTCCTCCATTGAAAGAAACTTGCGCTCCTCCATCATCAGCAATGGCTAATCTTTGGTTGTCCTCAGGAGCAATCCATAAATCATGGTGATCACCATGCGGTGCGTTTCTACCTCTAAAAGTTCTTCCTCCATCCGTTGAAGTATGATAGGCTACGTTCAATACATATAGTTTATCAACATCCTTTGTATCAGCATAAATTCTAGTGTAATACCAAGCTCTCTGGCGTAAGCCTCTGTCTGAGTTTACTTTTCTCCATGTTTCGCCAGCGTCATCAGAGCGGTAGACTCCACCATCGTTAGCTTCAATCATTGCATACACACGACTTGGGTCTACTGGAGAAATAGCAACCCCACTAATTCCAATTGGGCCTTTTGGCATTCCTTGGTTTTCTATAATGTTTGTCCAAGTTTCACCACCATCGGTTGATTTAAAAATAGCAGATCCTTCTCCTCCTGAAGTTAGGCTGTATGGAGTTCTTCTTACTCTCCAAGTACTCGCCATCATAAAATCAGGATTGTTCGGGTCAAGACTAATGTCTACAGCACCTGCATCTTTGTTTGTAAATAAAACTCGCTTCCAGTTTTTACCACCATCGGTAGTTTTATAAACACCTCTGGTTTCAGAAGACTTAAACAAATCTCCCATAACAGCTACCCATACGATGTCCGCATTTTCTGGATGAATCTTGATTCGCCCAACGTGCATTCCGTCTTTTAAGCCTACATTCTGCCATGTCTTACCAGCATCTGTAGATTTCCACATTCCTTCAAAACCTGAAGAAACATTACCTCGAACTGTTTGTTCACCTTGGCCTACGTAAATCACCTTATTGTCTGATTCACTTACAGCCACAGCTCCGATTGAGCCTCCGAAATAACCATCGGAAATGTTAGCCCAAGTATCGCCACCATTCTCTGTTCTCCATACTCCACCTCCAGTGGCTCCCATATAATACAAGTTGGGTTTACCAGATACACCCGTAACAGTGGATGCTCTACCTCCTCGGAAGGGACCTATGGAGCGCCATTGAATGTCGTTGAAAATTTTTGCCTGAAGATCTTGTTTAGGCGGTGGTGGCGGGCTGTTCCTTCGGTTTCTTTGCGCTTGAGTATCAAAGGCAAAAAGTACCAAACCGATCAGAATCAACAAGCCAAAATGGTTGATAGTAGTTTTTAATCTGTTCATAGTTGTGGTTTTTGGTCTCCGTCAGATAATTTGACGGTTTACTCATGAGCAAAAGATAAAAACAACTAATGAAAAACGGGGGCGTAAATTCACATTTTATATGAATGGAGGTTTATTGGCACTTCTATTTCTATACGATTAAAACCACAAGAAAAAACAAAACCGAAGGTTACTCACTCAATTTATAGATTGCCAGATTGTTGAATTTTGAGAGGAAATCAGCCTTTCGATACAGTTTAAGAGTTTCATCACTAACAGGTTCTCCTTCGGTAAACTCTGCTATTAATGCATCATTATCATTAAAAATCTTGACTTGTTCTAACTGATTTGTTACCTCATCCGTCAAGCCATTCGTGCTAAATTGAATAATGTTCTCAGCCTCTATACTAGGGTTATTAGACTTAGTGTTTGTTCGATCACCGAAGTTATCAACTAAAACTGCTATTGAAGCCGTAAGCCCCACTATTGCTAAGGCCGACAGTACTTTATTATAGTTTCGTGCTTTCATGACATTAATTTTTAAGTTCAAAAATCAAATAGGGTAATTACCTCAGTCACACACTACTTGGGGCTATTGTGCTTACGTAAAAACTTGGTTCATTGTTTCTTAGTTAACAACAGAGCAAAGAAAAAGGCCAACTCATTTACATGAGTTGGCCTTTAAAACTTTAATACTTATAGTGACTAGTTGTTATTAATGATAAAGTCAATATCAACTCTTCTGTTCAAGGCTCTTTCTCCTGAAGTTGAATTACCTGTTCTAGGCGCTCTTTCTCCAAAACCTTCGGCCATTAACCTGTTAGAAGCAATTCCTTTTTCTATAAAGTAATTTCTAACTGTTTCAGCTCTCTTTTTAGACAATTGATAGTTGTAATCTTCAGACCCTGTACTATCAGCATGACCATTAATATCAATCTTCATATCAGGGTTATTTTGAAGTACTTTCAAAATATCATCTAGAGCATCATATGATCCTGCGGTTAAAGTTGCTTTATCAAGCTCGAAAAGAACATCTTCAGCAGCTTCAATTAATTGAACTTTAATGCTTTTTTCCGATTCTGGCATCATTGCTTCAATTGCTTGTTGTGTACATCCGTTTATTGTACCGTATGTGTTTGGACATGGATCTTGTGAGTCTACAACTCCATCATTATCTGAATCAGGGCATCCACCTAAAGCTGGGTCGCCTGCTACATCAGGACAAACATCATAAATGTCTGGTACTTTATCACCGTCACTGTCTGGACATCCGTTCATAGTTCCAGCTACATTAGGACAAGCATCATAAATGTTAGCAACACCATCATTATCATCATCTGCTAAAGGACAGCCTTGGTTAGATACTGGGCCTGGTGTTTCGGGACAAGCATCATCTCTATCAAAAACGCCATCAGCATCACTATCTTTATTCCCTTTCAAACTAAACTTTGCACCTACTGCAAACTGAATGTAGTTGTATGTATCATCAATGGTGTTATTATAAGTACCAGAGACTGTTAAGTCTGTTTTATTATTTACCTTAACGTCAAAACCTGCACCAAATGGCATCATAGCATGTACTCCGCCATCAAACTCATCGAAGAAAAATTTCTGTCTTTGCGTATTCGATATTCCAAATCCAGTATTTAAGAAGGGTTTAAAGCGCGAATCCTCTTTCAAAATATATCCGTTGTTAAACTTATAAATAAGGTTAGCTGTCAAGTCAGTAACTACGGCACTATACACCATCTCATGTCTCATTTTAGCTCTAGAAAGATTTAGAGATGTATTAAAACTCGGATTAATGTACAATTCACCTCCAACGCGGAAGCCTACGTCTTCGAGTTCGCTAAAATTAAAAAGTCCATCATAGTAAATAAGCTGCATTTTGTTATGAACAACTCCTAAGGAGACTCTAAGTGGGTCTTCTTTTGTTTGACCTATGACCAATGTTGTAAAAGAAAAGAAGAGAGCGAGTAATATTATCTTTTTCATAATGTTCGTTTTTTGGTTATACCTCCTTATTGGCTAAAACCTTGCCCTTACCTATTTTCAACAAAACAAATACTATAAACATATTTAATATATGAATAATTAAAATTAAAGAGAAAATCGTGTGCATTTATTTCTACACTACTGTGTAGTAAGATTCATCTGTAAATGCGTAAAGTCTGAATTACCTGCTCTATCACTTGACTTTTTATGAGCAAGTAAGTTCAAAGAAAAAAATTCAACTATTGATAACCGAATGAGCTTGAAAAAATGTACTCCACCTCCATGTATCGTGTGAAATTAAGTTTCTTAGGTAAATAGAAAAGCCGTCTCAGCAAAACTGAGACGGCTATCTTAATAGGTTCGAACAAAAACTTGTTACCTTATTCCGAAATTCTATAAATAGATGTATTGCCGTAGCTTGAAAGAAATTCTGAGCGATTGACAAGAACTTGCAATTTTTTATCTTCTATTACCTCATTACTTTTTAGCGATACCTCACCTAATAATTTATTATCGGCACCAAATACTTTAATATTCTTTACGGTTTCAGATTCCACATCAAAAGCCTCATCAACATTAAAAGTGTACAAATCTTTTTGGATCTCAGCCACCGCCTCAGCCAAAAGCTCCATTTCTACTCTTGCGTCAATATCAGTAATATCTTCATGAGAAGGAACTCCAAATGAATTTGAAGCTGCGAAAAGCGTAATCATTGCTGCTAAACTAAATGCCACTAAGGCCGACAGCGTTTTTTGTTTTTTCAATGTTTGTTTCATGACCTGTTTTTGTTGTTTTTCTGTTTTTTTATTCACTTTTCTACTCTTTTCTGATTAGGTGTCAGTTCGTAAGAAACTTCTGTTTGTTTGTTTAATTTTTCTTACTCTCCTTATGACGGCAAAGTTCAACAAAAGTTTATGATTAGTAGAAAAAAAAGTATAAAATTTTATTTACCCATATATTAACAAGTGTTAACAGAATAATATTTCGAAATAGCTCACCACAACAAAAAAGCCCACGTGAGGTGAGCTTCCAATTAGATATAATATTTGGCTATCCTAAGGCTTGATCTAAATCTTCTATCAAATCTTCTATGTCTTCAATTCCAACACTTAATCGAATTAAGGAATCCAACAGCCCAACTTTCATTCTTTCTTCTCTTGGAACAGCCCCGTGGGTCATGGTTGCAGGATGATTTGCTAAGGACTCCACCCCTCCTAAGGATTCTGCCAAAACAAAGAATTTCAATTTCTCCATTACTCTAAAAGCCTGTTGCTGATCATCTTCTTTAAACACGAAAGAAATCATTCCCCCAAAACCACGCATTTGATTTTTTGCTACTTCATAATTTGGGTGACTTTCAAAGCCAGGCCAATATACCTTACCAACTTTTGGGTGATTAGCTAAATACCTGGCTACCCTCTCTCCATTTTCGCAATGTCTTTGCATACGCAAATGCAAAGTTTTAATCCCTCTTAAAACCAAAAAGGAGTCCTGCGGACCACAGACCGCACCACACGACTTTTGGATAAAAGCTAAATCTGCAGCCAGCTTATCGTCATTCATTGCTAGTGCTCCCATAACTACATCAGAATGTCCTGATAAATATTTAGTTACCGAATGCATAACAAGATCAGCACCTAGATCTAATGGATTTTGGAGGTATGGCGTAGCAAAAGTGTTATCTACACCTAACATTACCTTATGTTTTTTAGCAATGGCAGCAGCAGTTTTAATGTCAATGATGTTCATCATTGGATTGGTAGGTGTTTCTACCCAAATTAATCTGGTATTGGGAGTAATGTGTTTTTCAATGTTTGTTACGTTCTCCATCGAAATGAAGTTGAACTTAATACCATATTTAGCAAACACTTTTGTGAAAATCCTATAGGTGCCACCGTAAAGATCGTCTCCTGCAATTACTTCATCTCCTGGGCTTAATAGTTTAATTACAGCATCTACTGCTGCCAAACCGGAGCCAAAGCACAAACCATGTTTCGCATTTTCAAGGGCTGCAATACTCTCTTGCAAAGCAGAACGGGTTGGGTTATGTGTTCTAGAGTATTCAAAACCTTTATGATCGCCTGGTGACCGCTGCGCATAGGTTGAGGTTTGATAAATAGGCGTCATGATTGCTCCAGTAGTAGGGTCTGGTGTTACGCCAGCATGTACCGCCTTGGTACCAAATTTTACATTGGTTTTATTTTTTGTTGCCATTTTCGTTTTTCGCCAAGAAGTCTTCCATTTCTTTATGCATTTCTTCTTTAGTTTGAGTATAGCTTGGTGTTAAAGACAGTTTGCCGGGAAATTGTTCTACCATTAAAGTTTGTGTTGGGAAGGCAAACCTTACACCGAGTTTCTCTGCCAAACGATTTACGCTCAGCATAATTTCTTGACGACACCTGAGCTCTTCATTCCATGTAGGTGCTTTGAAGAAAATATAGAGCATCACATCAAGTGAAGAAGCTCCATAATCATTTAAAAAAATATTATAAGAGTCTTTTCGTGTGTCAGGATGGTTCAAAACGATTTTCTCTACTCCTTTTACAAACACTTCGATCAAATCAGTTGGTGTATCGTAGGTAATTGCAAGCTTAGTAAAGTATCTTCTATATTGTCGCTTACCATGATTATCCACTGTTCTGTTTGAAATCACGCTATTTGGCACATACATTAATGAATCTCTGAATGTTCTGATTCGGGTAGAACGAAAACCTACTTCCTCTACCGTTCCATCCACATCGTCAGAAGTAATCCAGTCTCCAATTTGAAAGGGCCGGTCCACGAAGATCATTACGGAACCAAAGAAGTTTTTGAGGGTATCTTGTGCGGCTAATGCTACCGCCAAACCGCCTATTGATAAACCTGTAATTAAAGGCCATATATCAAACTTAAGCCCATCCAAAATGGCCATAATACCAACCAAAATAACGAATGTCTTTAGGATTTTTCGTACTAATGGCACCAACTGATCATCTAGCGTATTCTGGGTTCTTTCAGCCACTTTTTTCATGTAAGCTCCCAAAACATCTACCATTTTATAGAAGAACATGGTAGCAAACAGCGGAAGCAATGCTCCCACTCCTAAAATCAGGTATTTAGAGATCGCAATTGGTAATTGAAGCGTTGGGATAAGCAGACTTACAAATGCAAAGACTATGACTAAGCTAAATGGTCTGGCTACTGGCAATATGAGGTTGTTAGCCAAATCAACCTTTCCGTACTTATGTAGTAGTCTAAAAATAACAACCCGCAAAAGAAGCGTAAGCACCAAATGGAGTATATAAGCAACTGTTATTATAATAAGCCCACCTATTAGTTGCCACATGTGAAGCCCAATATACTTTTTTGAGCCTAATTTGGGCAATAGGTTCAAAAGTCGATCGGTACCAAAAGGATAAACAGATTTGTGAATCAGGTCTATACTTTGAACGGTTTTACCTGAATAAAACCATCCATCAGCTTCTTTCTGAACATAGATTTCGGGGAATTCACTAAAGAGCACGTAGCGCTTTTTAAGCGAAACACTGTCATAGTAATCTGGGCTTTTTGGTACTTCATCCAGATAAACATAATTTCCAGACCCATCAAAAATCTGTTTTAGTTCAATCGCAACTTTTTCAATTTCTTCTTGAGATAAATCTCCTTGGCGTAAGGACTTCGCAGCTTGCGCAGGGTTATAATTATCTTCTTGTAAGTAATTAAGGTGGTTGATTATAACCTCATATGGCGAATTGAATCGCTCAGGCAAACTATCATTTTGCGCAATAGAAATATTGGCAGAGAGTATGAATAAAGAAAACGAAAAAAGTAATTTCATTGTATTTTAACCTATTTGGCAAATTTATAAATAGCCATTTGATTATCGAAATTTACAAAGAGCTCATATTCTCTTTTGTTTTGATAATAAAGAATGCCAACTGGATTTGTAGAAAAACTTGTCTTCGAGAATTTCTCTTTCCCTTGATCATCTAGAATAACTAAATCTCCTGAAGTCAAATTCTGAGCAACATATAACTCACTATCGTTTCTAAAGTTATAGTATTCTAAATTCCACTCTCCTTGCCCTGAAAAGTTGTAATCAAATTTACGTTGGCCCTTTTCATCAAAAACAGTAAACTGATTATTGTCTCTTCTCACCGTTAAAAGACCAGTATTCAGCTTATCGCGTACAGCTATAAATCGGCTAGTAACCGATGGTTTCACCAATTGATTTCGTGTTTTTACATTTCCATTAAAATCAATAGAAAGCTGTTCTCCATCTTCACCTAATACTTTAATATATGATTCATTGAAAGAAGGCCCTTGCTGAATAAAATAATCTCCTGAAATTCGCTTTTTAGTATCATACGGAAATCCAGAATATTCTTCTCCTTTTCTATTTAAAAGGTGTACCACACCACTTGCCTCTACAATCACAAAGCAGTCTCGACCTCTGATTCTAACATGTTCTGGCGCAGCCCTTAAAGCAGAGCCTATGGCCTTTGGTGCCCAGCCCTCAAGCAACTCACCTTCTTTACCCAATAAATAAACATTACCTCGTCTGTCTGTTGTAGCATATCTATAGTTTTTACTATTATCATAATCTACCACTGTATATTGAGTTATTGGTAATTCTGTTTTAAATGAAGTTGGAAACCCTTCTACATCATCGCCATTTCTATCAATTAGATGAACCGCAGAATCGGTAAACATTAGGTACTGAAGTTTTCTATTTGAGTAAAAATCGATCTGTTCAATTCCACCATTAATACTGCCATCTAGTTGTTTCTTCCACAAGATATTGCCTGTTCTATCTACCAAGTAAAGTTGGTAGAGTTCATCTTGAAAAATAATCTCTTGCGCATTACTATCATGATTTTTAACTACGAATGGTTTGGTTGTCAACTTCCCATTTCCAAAAGCATTGGTTACTAACTCCAAACCTATTTCTGTTGTGTTTTGAGCCGTTGTAGTTCTCGATATCTGATTTTGAACTGATTCATTAAAGGTTAGCTCTGCACTAACAATCAGTCTATTTGAAGCTTCATTGACTTGAAAATTAAAATTATTGAATGAAGAAAAAAGTTGGATATGTTCTTTAAAAAACGCTTTCCATTTTGGGTTGAAGGAATTGATCAAAGGGTCTAAATAGAACTCAAAGTTATTGAGCTGAGTAATGTTCGCTTCCCGAACAAGATTATCTAAATACCTCCTCTTTTCAGGTATCCTCCCCCAAGTGTTCTCCGCATCGTAATCTACCAAAACCGTTTTTAGCGCATCAATATTATCGCTTATAAGCATCACATTATTAAAGAAAGCATAATAGGGCTTTCCCGATTTCTTATACCTATCACCATATGCCTTAGCCAAAAATTCCGCTTCATTTACAAACCTGATTTCATTGTTTATAAAGCGTTCTGTAAAGAGAGTATCTCCCTCTGCCCTACTAGCTTTTGAAATATCCTCGAGCATTTGCGAAATTTTGGTGACATCAGAGACCTCAGATAAAATGACCTTCGACATTGCATTAGTACCAAAGTCAATGTTAACCTCACATATCTCTGAATTTTGAAGCGATTGAAATAAAGGAATATCAAACCCTTTCAATTCTCTATTTTCGACCCCTTCAATACCAAACCAACGAACAAGGCTTACTGAGCTCGGAATAAAATTTTCTACATTAATTACCGCATTTGAAGGCAAACTCTGTTCTATTACTTGATTTGAAACACTAATGCCATTAAAGGCCAAACCAGCATTTGACGGCTCAATCTTAATATTAAGGAGTCCCGAAATTTGAGTTTTAGAAAGCTCGTTATTACCAGTAAACACATTCCTCAGTCTGCCAACTCTATCAGTATTCAATAGCAAATTCAATCCTTTAAGATTGTCGTCAATTTTCATTTCTGACTTGATCAGTCGGTTTTCTTCACCCTCTTCAGCGCGAATGACATCTTCTAGTAAAACCGAATTTGTAGAAATAACGAGGTAATTCCCCAAGCTAATAAAACCCCACTTCGACTCTTGAACATCGGCTTCGTAAATAAGATTTTCATTAAAAACCCTACTTTGGAAAAGCAGTTCTTTATTGAACCATAAGCTAGCTAACTTCTTAATGTTTGTGGGCAGCCACTCAAAGCCTTGAGAACCAATAAAAAAAAGAGGCTCAATACTGTTGTTTGAGGTTAAATGAAAGGAAACATAAACTGGGTTTTGGTTGATTTTCGATTGTAATACCCCAGCTTTTACCAATGAGTCTATCTTAGTATTTGCTTTTGTAAGTCCGTTAACGAAGGGCAGCGAAGAGGCCTCATCCCACCATGGGAAATCAGAATATTCCTTAATAGTTTCAGATACATTATTAATAGTTATTAATCCAAGACTATTGGCTGGAATCAGTTTTTGTATCTCTGCATCATCATTCTTCTTAAAAAAGAAGTAATAACCAAGCCCAGCGGCCAGCACTAAAAGGAATAAAGTAACAACAAGTAAGGTTTTTGTTTTCAAGAAGAGTAATGTTTGAATTTGAGAAATCAGGCGAAAATACACATTTCCAAGGTCACTCAAACTGCCATTGAGACAGAATAAGAAAACTAAGGTTATCTGCTCTATAATCCTAACTCAATTCCAACCCTTTCATTTTAAATCATGTCTAGCTTTTGTAAGACTCCTTAATGGGCAGAATGTTGAAATACGCTTTATTGAAAAAAATATTAAAAATTTCACAAAAGAGCTATTAAAAATTTGGCTTGATTTTTATAGTAAAGTATCTTTGAAATTGTTTTGAAACAGACTAACTAAAAACTACATGAAAATAACCGCTTTACTTTTTACTTTTCTAATGTCATTTATTCCTTTTGACACTAAGAAAACTGCTGATTCCGTGCGAATTAACGATATTCAGTACAAGGATGGCGTCTATTACTTTAATGACAAAATATTCAATGGAGACATTGTTGATTACTACGAAAACGAAAAATTAAAATTCCGTTATGGTGTGCTCGATGGTAGATTGAATGGTATTGCTAAAGAGTATTTTCCTGAAGGAGAGATTAAAAGCGAACGAACATACTATATGAGTAAGCTCTATGGCAGCTTTACTGAGTACTTTCCTAATGGAGAAGTTAGAGCAAAGTTTGATGTAAAGCTTAATGCATATGGTCAAGGCGAGATCGTAGAAAAAATCACCGTTGGTGAATTAAAGAAGGGTAAATACAAATCAAAAAACTTTGACAAAGGCATTATCTATTTTATTAATAGTTCTGGCAACGTGTTTGAGACGAGTGAAAATATTTCAATCTTAAACCAAACCAAATATAAAATAGTGGATGAGGATAAAAAGCACACTTTAGTAGAAGTACTATAAAAATCAATCTTCATAAATAGAATCAAACAAAAGAGGCAGCTATAAAGGCTGTCTCTTTTAGTGTAAGGTTATCCCTAGACTTACCCAGCCCTTCCTATTTTATTAAGCCATTATACCTAACTAGTATCGAGTCTATTCGAACATTGTTCCGCTATGATATAGTCAATTTGAAATCGATTTCATAAATTCAAGGGTATCAAATCTATTTTTTAGAAACAACTCTTAACTATGTCAACCAACGAAGAGAATAAAACCAACTCAACTACCCGTAGAAACTTTATAAAAACACTGGGCTTTGCAGGAGCTGCATTTACAATTGTTCCCCGACACGTGCTGGGCAAAGGCTTTGTAGCCCCTTCCGACACGCTATACGTTGCTGGAATTGGAGCTGGAGGAAAAGGAACCAGTGATTTAGCTTCATTCGCCAAGAGTCCGAATGTGAAAATAGCTTACCTCTGCGATGTAGATGAGAGAAGTCCTAAGGAGTCTGTAAAGAATTTCCCTGACGCACCAATGTACAAAGACTACCGCAAGATGCTTGAAGAAAACAAAAACAGCATCGATGCTGTATCTGTATCTACCCCAGACCATATGCATGCAGTACAGGCTATGGCGGCTATGGAATTAGGGAAACATGTGTATGTTCAAAAACCCCTTACCCATGATATCGCAGAAGCTAGACAGTTGACGGAAGCAGCTAAAAAGTATAAGGTAGTTACTCAAATGGGAAACCAAGGAGCTTCGGGAGATGGTGTTCGGAAAATGAAAGAGTATTATGATGCTGGATTAATTGGTGAAGTTCATACTGTACAGTGCTGGACAAACCGAGCTATTTGGCCTATGGCACTAGAAACCCCTACCAGAAAAGATAATATTCCGAAAGAATTAGATTGGGATTTATGGCTAGGTACTGCGGCAAAACGTGATTACAATGATGCATACTTGCCTTTTAACTGGAGAGGCTGGTCAGATTTTGGAACTGGTGCATTAGGAGATATGGCTTGCCATATTATGGATCCTGTGTATAGAATTCTACCCATCCTATATCCAGACCAGGTAGAGTGCAGTGCCGTTGACGCTTTCAGGGCCAATTTTGAAACAATCGATTTTCCAAAGAGCTTCCCCACAGCGAGTAAAATTCACTTAAACTACCCAAGAACAGATGGTAATGGGAATATTAAAGTTACTTGGATGGATGGAGGCATAATGCCTGAAAGACCAGAAGAACTGGGTGATGATGAAGCATTTGGGAATTGGGATGGTGGAGTACTTTTTATTGGTACCAAAGGAAAGCTTTTAGCAGACTGTTATGGAGCTAATCCAAGATTACTTCCTTTATCATTGAATGAGCAGGTATCGGTAAAAGAAACTATCGCTAGAGTTCCAGAAGGACACTATTTACAGTGGGTAAACGCCTGTATAGCTGGATACGGAAAGGCTGAAACAAGTTCTTCTTTTGACTATGCTGGTCCATTCACAGAAAGTATTCTCATAGGAAACCTTGCCTTGAAAGCTTATTTTGAAGTAGATCCAAACGCAAAAAATCAAGGGTTCTGGGGTGGCACAAAATACCATGGTAGAAAGAGATTGCATTGGGATGCTAAAAACATGAAGGTAACCAACTTTGATGAAGCCAATCAATATGTAAAACGAGAGTATAGAACTGGTTGGTAAAACCTATCATTAATCTTATGGAATGTCTCCATTGATTTGCTTTTAGCATTCTATGGAGACATTTTTCATTTCAGGCTGTATATTGACGCGAGAACAAATTCGAATGAAAAAAATAACTACCATTGCTTTTGATGCTGATGACACACTATGGGTAAACGAACCCATTTTTACCAAAACCAGACTTCAGTATGAAAGTATTCTTTCTTCTTACTTTAAAATAGATGACACTTTAGAGCATAAACTCTATGAGGTAGAACTGAAAAACCTAAAGCTTTTTGGCTATGGAATTAAGGGCTTTATGCTTTCTATGATCGAATCAGCCATAGAGCTAACGCAACAAAAAATATCAGGAAAAGACATTCAAAGAATTATCAACTTAGGGAAAGATATGCTCACCCACCCTGTCGAAATTCTTCCTGGAATTGAAGAAACAGTTGAAAAGTTAAAAACAGAGTACCAGTTAATTATTATTACGAAAGGAGACCTTTGGGATCAAGAAACAAAAATTGCTCGCTCAGGTCTTGCAGAACATTTTGAGCATATCGAGATTGTGAGTGAGAAAAACACTTCAACCTATACAGGGATTTTAAATCGATACCAGATTAAACCTTCGAATTTCCTCATGATTGGCAACTCTTTAAAATCAGATATTCTTCCCGTTTGTGAAATTGGTGGGCAGGCCATTCATATTCCCTTTCATGATACTTGGGTACACGAAAAAATGGATAAACACACTATTGGAGAGTATACGTTTCAAGAATTTCAAAGCATTATGGAATTGGAAGATTATCTGAGTTCCTACTGAGTAAAAAATAACAGTACTCCACTTAAAAAATATTGCCCCATCCAGCAGCCAATGATTGAACTCTCTGGGTAATTTCGCGCTTTGTGATTTTATGAAAGAATCGAACAACCTTTTCCTTTTTGCAATTCCTGCTCTGATATGGGGCTCTACTTGGTATGTTATTACTTTTCAATTGGGAAGTGTAGACCCTATTATGTCGGTAACATATAGATTTGCCTTAGCTGGTTTGTTGTTTTTAGCCTATTGTAAAATTAGATCCAAAAACCTCAGCTTCTCTTGGCAAATTCATTTGAGAATTGCCTTGCAAGGCATTTTGCTTCATGGTTTCAATTATTGGTTAGTTTATCAATCCGAACAATACCTTACAAGCGGACTGGTGGCTGTTGGGTTTTCATTAATCATCTTTTTCAATATGGTTTTTGGTGCCATATTTTTGAAACAACCTATTGTACCAAAAGTATTCATCGGTGCATTGTTTGGCGTATTCGGTACTATGGTGATTTTTAAACGCGAACTAATGGCGTTTACTGTAGCAGACGAATCGTTTACTGGGTTAATCCTCTGCATTGCCTCTGTAATGATTGCCAGCCTAGGCAATGTAACTTCGGGTTATAACTCAAAATTGAAAATTCCTGTCATGCAATCTACGGCCTTCGCTATGTTATATGGCGCTATTGCCATGTTCATTGTAGCAGTGGTACTCGACAGACCTTTTACTATTGATTGGTCAGCACCTTATGTATTCTCTCTTATCTATCTGGTTATTTTTGGGTCGATTATCGCTTTCAATATGTACCTAACGCTCATCAGTAAAATTGGAGCAGGGAAAGCAGCCTATACTATTGTTGTAGTTCCTGTTGTGGCAGTGATCATTTCTACAATTTTTGAGGGTTTTGTGATTACAGAGTATACCATCATTGGAATGTTAATGCTAATTGTAGGTAACGTTTTCGCACTATATAAAAAGAAACAACCAAAAGCAGTAGCCGCTTAATTAAAGGGTAGCCCCGTTATTTAAATTCTGCTATACATTCAATTTCTACAAGGGCATTTAAGGGAAGTCCCGCTACGGCTACTGTAGTTCTAGCGGGAGTATGTCCTTCAAAAAATTCACCATACACACCGTTCATTGTTTCGAAGTGCTGCATATCGCTAAGGTAAACATTACATTTTACCACATTGCTTACACTAAGTCCTTCAGAAGTCAAAACAGCTTTAAGGTTTTCCAACACCTGTTTTGTTTGTCCTTCAACTGTTGTTGATTCTATTTTATTAGTCAAAGGGTCAATTCCAGTTTGACCTGAGCAAAAAAGTAAGTTACCAGTACGAATAGCAGAGCAGTATGGGCCTAATGCTTTTGGGGCGTTTGCAGAATTAACAATTTTCATGACAAGGCTTACTATTTATTTAATTGTAGGGAATGACCATTTATATTTCACAGATACAATTCTTAGAGCAATTATATACACTACAGTAAGAATAATTCTGACATCAACATTAACATTGAAATAGCCCAGAATTAGAAACAGAATACCTCCTGTTAAACAGGCAGTAGCATAAATTTCTTGTCTAAAAATTAGTGGTACTTCATTCGCTAAAGTATCACGCAGAACCCCTCCAAACACAGCCGAAACGGTACCCATCATTACTGCAATTACAGGGGTTAGACCAAAAGAAAGTGTCTTTTCAATTCCCAAAATAGTAAACAAACCAATCCCTATGGAATCAAACAGAAACATGGTTTTGCGCAGTTTTTCTAAGTATCGTTTAAACAAATAACCGAGCCCAATTCCGCAACCAATCATTAATAAATAATTCTGATCTACCATCCACCCTACTGGCTGACTACCAATGAGTAAATCACGCAAAGTCCCACCACCAACGGCAGTGATAAACGCAATTACGGAAGCACCAAACGGATCCATTTGTTTTTTAGATGCGGCCAACCAACCACTAATAGCAAACACAAGTGTTCCGCCTAAATCAATAACATATACCAATTCTTGGGTGCTCATTCAAATAAACTTTGCGCGAAGATAAGTGAATGCCCTTAATTCAGCTTCATTATACATTTGTCATTTCACCTACAGTCTATCGCCTTATTCTAACTCTCTTTGAGGTTTTTCTTTTAAATTGAAGCTCAATGGCAAGTTTTGAAAACTTACTGCACGAAATTAAAGACTGTAAAGTATGCTCCGAGCATTTAGTCCTTGGACCAAGGCCCGTTGTGTCAGTTAGTCCCAACTCAAAAATACTAGTAATTGGGCAAGCTCCTGGCACTAAAGTTCATACATCGGGTATTCCGTGGGACGATGCTTCAGGTAAAAACCTTAGAAAATGGCTAGGCGTAACCAATGAACAGTTTTACGACACCAACCTATTTGGGATTGTACCCATGGGTTTTTGTTATCCGGGCAAAGGAAAGTCTGGTGATTTACCTCCACGACCAGAATGTGCCCCATTATGGCATAACCAAATCCTCGGTCGGCTTAAGGAGGTAAAATTAACACTTTTAATAGGTCAGTATGCTCAAGCATATTATCTGGAAAAAGGCAGAGAAAAAACCCTTACCGAAACTGTAGAAAACTTTAAAGCCTATTTGCCAAAATTTCTACCATTAGTTCATCCTTCACCTCGAAATGGAATATGGATGAGGAAAAATCCATGGTTTGAAGCAGAGGTTGTACCTTATTTACAAAATAGGGTTCAAGAGATTTTAAGCTGAAAACTGATGGAAAACGCAAGCAATTGAATTCGTCTAATTGCAGTTGTTTATAAGAGATTCCCAAAATATGTACTAGTTTCGAGGCTCAAATTCAAATATTAAAGCAACAGCCCGTAACAGGATTTCATGTATATTAATTTAGCTTCACATTATATTCCTTCGAATATAGTCCCCAATAGTTACTTCCTCGATAAAAATGGAATGGATGATGAAACCATCATTCGTAAATCAGGAATAAAAAATCGTAGAAAAGCCTCTTCAAACGAAAATGTAAACACTATGGCCATTTCCGCCATAGAAGAAGGTATTTCTAAACTACCTTATAATATATCGGAAGTCGATCTTATTATTGGTGCTACCTACTCTCCTTACGATACCGTGGGTACTCTTGCTCATGTAGTTCAACAGAAATATGGCATCAATAAGGCCATCGTATTCTCTGTCTCTTCAGCATGTAGTTCTTTCATCAACGCCATTGAAATTGTCGAGGGCTATTTTGCCATGGGCAAAGCAAAAAAGGCATTGGTTGTAACTTCTGAGCATAACTGGGCTTATTTAAATGAATCAGATCCTATTTCTGCACACCTTTGGGGCGATGGTGCTTCTGCCGTATTCTTATCAAATGAAAGAGTTACAGAAAAAGATCATGAAGTTCTTGGGGTGAATACCGAAGGCCATGCCACTATTGGTAGGGGGCCAAACGGTGTATGCTTAAAACCTTTTGATGGCGGTATTTCTATGCCCGATGGCAGAGATGTTTTTTACAATGCCATTAAATACATGTCGGAAAAAACAGAGGCCATACTTAAAAAAGGTGGCTGTTCTTTAAGCCAACTTAACTACCTCATTCCACATCAAGCCAATATGAGGATTATTAATAAAGTGGCTGAAACCCTGAGCTTTCCCATTGAAAAGGTGGTCATCAATATGATTGAATTTGGCAATACAGGTTCTGCTAGTTCTTCTATTGGCTACTCTCAGATTTTTCATTCAATGCAAAAGAATGAGTTGGCTGTAGTTACTGTATTTGGCGGTGGCTACTCTAGTGGTGCCATGTTAATTAGGGCATAAAAAAAGCCGCTCTCCGAGCGGCTTTCAATTTCATACCAAGATTTTCAGTGAACGTCTTGCATCCATCTTTTCATTATTGGGCCTAATATAAATACTATAATAGCGGCTCCAATTGCGTACTTAGCAATCAGTTCAAAACCTCCAATGTAAGTATCGAGCGACTCAAAACCTCTCACATCTTTATCAGTACTTTCTACCGCCAATTGCTTACCTATAAAGCCTACAATTTGAAAGGCATAAGCAGAAGACAAGAACCAAACCCCCATCATAAAAGCTACAATTCGTTGAGGTGATAGATCAGTGATTTTTGAAAGTCCAACAGGCGACATAAACAGCTCCCCTACAGAAATCAAGAAGTACATTACCATTAGATAGAAAAACGGCACCATTCCTTCGGAATCTGCTGCACTCCCACTTAAAGAAAGTACAAAGAAACTAATGGCGGCTAAAGATAGACCCAAAGCAAATTTATATGGAGTTCTTGGGTTCAGCTTCTTTTTAGCTAAAAAGCCCCATAGCAATGAGATTGGAATCGAAAGAATAATAATCCACATCGAGTTTAACGCATTCGTTTGCGCAGCATCAATCAACCATAGGTTCACGTTTCTACTTGCAAAAAGCGTGATTACAGATCCTGAAAGCTCATGGAAGCCCCAAAAAATACTCATGAAAACGGTAATCATTAATGCTACCGCTAATTTCTTCCTTTCAGAGGCAGTAGCCTGATACATAATTACCGCCATGTATATAAGAATAGCGAAGCCTAACAATTTAAAAATCAATGTCACCACATTCTGGTCACCTAAAAAGGTATCTCCACCACCAATTGCTCCGTAAGAAGACAACATCATTGCAATTACTGGGGCAGCCAAAAAGGCTAAAATTGGTACAAATACTTTCTTTTTAATACCTAAAACTCTTGTCTCAAGCTTTTCGATACTAGGTGGCATTCCTTTATCTAAGAATACACCTTCTTTAATTCCTCTCCAAAAAACAATAAGGCCAGCAAGCATACCAATTCCTGCTAAACCAAAGCCATAGTGCCAACCGTATTCGCGACCTAACCAACCACACAAAAGTGGTGCGGCAAAACCACCAATATTAATACCCATATAGAAAATGGTAAACCCAGAATCTTTTCGAGTATCGCCATCTTTATAGAGTGAACCTACAAAAGTTGAAATGTTTGGTTTAAAGAAACCATTACCTACCACAATCAAGGCAAGTGCTAAATAAAAAGTGTATTCGTTTTCTACCGCAAGAACAAAATGCCCAAGTGACATTAAAATACCACCAAGCATAATTGACCTTCTGAAGCCTAAAAGAGTATCTGAAACTCTTCCTCCTACAACAGTAGAAGCATACACCAAAGATCCGTAGGAAGCATAAACTGCAGCTGCAGCTAAATCTCGTGAGACAAGGGCCTCAAAAATTTCGTTGACCATGTAGAGGGTCAACAATGCCCTCATGCCATAAAAGCTAAACCTTTCCCAAAGTTCAGCGAAAAAAAGATAGAACAGACCTTTGGGGTGACCCATCATCTGCGGACCTTCAATAGTTCCTTTATCTAGCATAGATTCTGATTTTTGTTTAGTTCAATACCGATAAAACTACTACCGTAAAAGGGTATTTACAAATGTGTTTATGTTAAAGACCATCGAACAGAGTTTTTCAACCATTCGTAAGAGTGTTTTTATTATTAACGTCTTGAATTCTAATCAAAAGTTTTTTTCCCTATTTTTGTGCCCCTAAATAGATTGCAATCGTTTGCAAAACAGAGTATTAAAAACTAAGAAAATGCAAGAAAACGGGCTTAAATCCAACGAAGCGAGTGTGAAAGAATTGGGCATCAAAGATGCCATAGTACATTGGAACCTATCGGCAGATGAACTGGCGAAAATTTCTGTCGAAAAAGGAATGGCGCAAGAAACAAGCACTGGTGCCATCAACGTGAACACAGGTGAATTCACTGGTCGTTCGCCAAAAGACAGGTTTATCGTTAAAGATGAAATCACCGAAGATTCTGTTTGGTGGGGCAATATTAACATCCCCTTTGAGCCAGCTAAATTCGATGCGCTTTATGATAGAGTAACGGATTATCTTTCTGGTAAAGAAATTTATGCGCGCGATTCATACGTTTGTGCAGATCCAAAATACAGAACCAATGTAAGAGTAGTAACCGAATACCCTTCGTCTAACCTATTCTGCTTTAATATGTTTTTACGTCCTACTTTGGAAGAGTTTAAAGACTTTACTCCTGAATGGACAGTAATGTGTGCTCCTGGTTTCAAGGCTGTTCCAGAAAGAGATGGAACAAGACAACACAACTTTGCAATACTCAACTTTAAAAGAAAAATCGCTTTAGTAGGTGGAACTGGTTATACTGGTGAAATGAAAAAAGGCATTTTCTCTGCATTGAACTTTATCCTCCCTCATCAAAAAGATACTTTAGCAATGCACTGCTCTGCTAACGTAGGTGAAGATGGTGATACTGCAATTTTCTTCGGTCTTTCAGGAACAGGTAAAACCACCCTTTCTGCCGACCCTAACAGAAAGTTGATTGGTGACGATGAGCACGGATGGACAAGCGAAAACACTGTATTCAACTTTGAAGGAGGTTGTTACGCCAAAGTGATTGACCTTACCGAAGAAAAAGAGCCAGACATTTGGAAAGCTATTAAACCAGGTGCCCTTTTAGAAAATGTTACCTTTAAAGAAGGTACTAACGAGCCTGATTATACTAGTGGTAAAATCACAGAGAACACAAGGGTTTCTTACCCAATTTATCATATTGATAACATTCAAGAGCCATCTGTTGGAGCCAATCCTAAAAACATCTTCTTCCTTACTTGTGATGCTTCAGGTGTATTGCCTCCAATCTCTAAATTGACTCCTGGCCAAGCCATGTTCCACTTTATTTCTGGTTATACTGCAAAAGTAGCGGGTACAGAAGCGGGAATTACAGAGCCAGTTTCAGCTTTCTCTGCTTGTTTCGGAGCTCCTTTCATGCCTTTACACCCAACTAAATATGCTGAAATGTTAGGACAAAAAATGTCTGATGCTGGCGTAAATGTTTGGTTAGTGAACACTGGTTGGTCTGGTGGTGCTTATGGTACTGGTAGCCGAATGAAGTTGAAATACACAAGAGCTATGATTACTGCTGCGCTTGAAGGAAAGCTTGAGAATGTAGGATATACAACTCATAATGTATTCGGTTTGGCAATGCCAAATGAGTGCCCTAATGTACCTACAGAAATATTGAGCCCTAAAAACACTTGGGCAGATAAGGCGGCTTACGATGCGGAAGCAAACAAATTAGCCATTAAATTCAACGAGAATTTTGAGAAATTCAAAGAGAATGCGAGCGAGGAAATCCTAGCTGGTGCTCCTAAAGTGAATGCCAACGCATAAAGAATAAAATACTACTTACTAACAGAAAAGGCTGCCTCATATGAGACAGCCTTTTCTATTTAAATGAGCATTTTCTTAAGATATATAAAAATGACAGTGATGGTTCTTCTGTCGAATTATCTATTCAGTTCCAGTTTGTTTAAAGCGGTCTGAAGTTCACGTTTCAACTTAATTTGATTCTCTTTGGCTTCAAACTGATAAGCCCTAAAATCTTCACTTACTTGAGTAAAAGAAGCTTTAACTCGTTTTGTAGATTGAGCTACTTTCTTCACTCTGCCATACATGAGCATTATTACTACAACCAGAAGGGCTACAATTGACCAAACAATAATACTATAAACCGACTTACTAAGAAGAATGCCAAAGAATGACATATTATCATTCAGCTTTTCGCTTGCAGCCAGTTCTGCCTTTACTGTTTCTAATTCCGATTTTAAGGCACTTGTCTCTAGTTCAATCTTACTTTTCTCAGCTTTCAGGCTTTCTATACTATTTGTATAACTAGTCAAACTATCGCCTAAAACATTTCGGTATTCACTTAAGCTAGTGATCCTAATTATTTTCTTATCTAAATAAGTTTCTGAAGACTTAAGTAATTCTGCCCATTGACTTCTCAAATCATTTTTGGGTTCCTCTTCCTTTGCTATCTCTTGTTCTTGTCCGAACGACCGAGGCATTGTGGTTATAATTAGTGCAACCACCAGCACTAACATCGTTAAAATTCTGTGTTTCATTAGTTTGTAATTATGGGTGAAAACGCTCTGAAAAAGTAACGGCATAAATGCGATAATCGCATTCACGAATACCATATTCCGCTACATTTAATTTTGGCACAAAACTAACCCCTATTCTGTATAAAAGGGAATTGAAAGCTCTAAGTTGAAAGAAAAAACAGAATTTGACCAACTTCTTTAAATTTGAATACTGCCCATCAACAATAATAGCTATGATTTTGAAGTCAGAAATTATATATTCATCAATTCAAATCACTCAAAATCATCCGTTATGGCAACTTACCAACTTACAATCAATGGCAAGCAACAAACCGTTGAGGCTGACGCAGACACTCCAATGCTATGGGTTTTGCGTGACCACCTAGACCTTAAGGGCACCAAGTTTGGCTGTGGAATTGCACAATGCGGAGCCTGTACTATCCATATGGATGGCAATGCCGTTCGTTCATGCTCCATTCCAGTTTCAGCAGTATCAAATGCTAAAATCACAACCATCGAAGGCCTTTCAGAAAAAGCTGACCATGTTTTGCAAAAAGCTTGGATAGAACACGATGTACCGCAGTGTGGCTATTGTCAAGCAGGTCAGATTATGAATGCAGCGGCCTTACTTCAACGCAACAGTTCTCCTTCAATGGATGATATTGAAAACAGCATGAACGGAAATCTTTGCCGCTGTGGTACCTACAATAAAATCAAAGCCGCTATTTCTACAGCAGCATCTAATCTATAACCTCCAAATCAAGGAAAAATGACAGTTATAAAAACAAAAGTAGACAGGAGATCATTCCTAAAAACTTCTGCTCTTGCTGGAGGAGGATTAATGATCGGTTTCAATTGGGCTTGTTCGCCTTCGGCAGAAGTAAAAGACCCAGCCTCAGCTTGGTTCGACATTAACGCATACCTCACCATTGCCGACAATGGTGAAATCACAATCATGTCGCCAAACCCAGAAATTGGGCAGAATGTAAAAACTTCTATGCCAATGCTGGTGGCCGAAGAGTTAGATGTAGACTGGAAAGATGTAATCGTAAAGCAAGCACCCCTTGATAATGCATTTCCACGTCAGGTAGCAGGCGGAAGTCAGTCAATTAGGGCCAGCTGGAAAGGCATGCGGATGGCGGGGGCCACTGCTAGAAGGCTGATGATAGAAACAGCCGCCAAAGAATGGGCAGTTGACGCCAGCAGCCTTACCACCAAAGGTGGTTATGTGCTAAATGGTAGTAAAAAATTGAGCTATGGCGAATTGGCCTCAAAAGCCGTGGGTATTGAAATTCCTGAAGAAGTTGCTTTAAAAGATCCGAAAGACTTCACCATTATTGGTAAGAGCCAAAAAAATGTTGACTTGGATGAAATCATCACAGGAAAACCGGTATTCGGAATTGACTACAAACAAGAAGGAATGCAGTATGCCGTAGTGCTTAGACCTCCTGCTTTTGGTGCTAAACTAAAATCCTTTGACGACACAGAAGCTAGAAAAGTCAGTGGCGTAAATGATGTAATCCAATTTGGTGATAAAGTAGCGGTTTTAGGCAACAACACTTGGGCAGCCATGAAAGGTAAAAAAGCGCTAGTGGCCGATTGGGATATGAGCGGACAACTTGAAGACACACCTTATCACGATCGTGAAATGAACAATCTGCTCAATAAAAGAGCTGAAAGACCAAGTCGTAGTGATGGAGATGCTCTAAAGGCAATTGCCTCGGCAGATAAGGTGTTTGAAAAAACATATGAAGCTCCTTATTTACCGCACAACACCATGGAGCCAATGAATTTCTTTGCTGATGTTACGGGTGATAAGGTGAAACTAATCGGCCCAATTCAAACACCAGCTGGTACACGTGGGCAAATTGCTCGACTACTTGGAAAAAGCCCTGACGATATTACGCTTGAAATGACCCGAATGGGTGGAGGTTTTGGACGAAGACTTTATGGAGACTTTGCCTTAGAAGCTGCTGAAATTTCTCAGAAAGCTAACAAAGCTGTTCAGGTAGTTTTTTCAAGGGAAGACGATATGACCGCGGGCACTTACCGCCCAGCGTCTAAATATAAGTTCAGAGCTGCCATTAAAGACGGAAAGCTCACAGGTTATCATTTGTCTGGCGCAGGTATGGGCCGCAATAACTGGGTTCGTCCAGATTGGTTTCCAGCAGGTGGAATTGAAAACTACTTAATTGAATCAAGCTATGTAGATAGCAATATTACTACAGGCGCATGGAGAGCTCCGATCACTAACTTCTTAGCCGTAGCCGAGCAGTGTTTCTTTGACGAACTGGCGGCAGAAATGGGGCAAGATGCGGTTCAGTTGAGATTAGACATTCTTGAGCGAGCGAAAACCAACCCAGTTGGGGAGATTGATTACGAACCAGCTAAGATGATTGGAGTAATTAAACTCGCTGCCGAAAAAGGAAATTGGGACAAAGCCGAAAGTGGTGTTAGCAAAGGCTTTAGTGCATACTATTCGCACAACACCTATGTGGCTGAAGTGGCGGATGTGATTATGAAGGATGGCAATCCGATCGTGAAAAACGTGACGGTTGCTGTAGATTGTGGAATTGTAGTAAACCCTGATGCGGCCATTAACCAAATTCAAGGTGGTGTAGTAGATGGAATGGGGCATGCGCTTTATGGAGATTTCTCCTTTGTAAATGGAACACCTCAGGCTTCTAACTTTAATAATTATCGTTTGATAAGAACTAAAGAGGCACCAACAGTGGATGTGCATTTTGTAGAAAGCTTAAACGACCCTACTGGTTTAGGTGAACCATCTTTACCACCAGCAGGAGGCGCATTGGCCAACGCTATAGCCAAAGCTACTGGAAGCAGACTTTATAAAATTCCTTTTGTAAAAGATCAAATGGTTTTTGGATAGGAACTGGAAACAGAAAATGAAGCCCAACTTCAGACGAGGTTGGGCTTTTTGCTTTCTATTAATCCTTCTCTTGATTTTCTACCTTCATTTCTGAATTTGACCAAACCGTAACAAGCCACAATACCCCAAAATAGATTAGCGGCTGCCGCTGCATAGGAGAAATCATAAACGGTGTCGATCACCAGAAATATACTTCCTAAGATATTGTAAACATGAAATTTGGTATCGTGGAGTGTCCAAACACCGCGATTAAGCTGAATATAACTTATAATGAAAAGCACAGTGCCCAACCAACCTAAGGTAAGAACACTGTAACTTATTATAGTATTAGAAATCATATAAACCGATCTATTTAAAGCTAGCCATTGCAATAGTCTTTAAAAAAGCTCAGTTATAGAAGTGCTTAACCGTTTCACCTATAAAGCTTAATTTCTGGTTAATATCGATTAACTCCAGCTGTAAGTATGGTATTGTACATCAAATGCTCCGCTTTCATATAAATCAATGGTTGCGAAACCTGCTTGAGTTTCGTAGTACATTTCGTTACCCCACCAGCCACCGCTTACTGCGCCATTGCAGCAATAGGTTACACCATTGTATTCTACTTTATCCAATAAATGCATATGACCACTTACACAAAGTTTTACATTGGCATGCTGCATAAATAGCTTTTTGATTCTGTTGAAGTCAATATGCATCCATCCGCCAGGCACGGTCCAATTGCCATTCTTCTCATTACCTTCATAAAAGCCAGTAGCTGTAAGAATAGGAATGTGCGACATAATCATTACTGGTGTGGTAGAAGGTGTTGTCTGCAATTCCTTTTCAAACCAATCGAATTGTTCGTCATCTAGTTTTGCAGTGTACCAGCCCTCTCCCACAGGATGTGTGCTATCCAGAATAATGAATTTCCAGCCCGCCTTTTCAAAGGAATGATAAGGCTTATTTAAACCCATTTTATCTAGGGCGTACTTCTTACCATAAAGTGGGTCAGTTTTATCGCCAGCACCCCAAACATCATGATTACCGATACAGTGTACAATTGGCAAATCGTTTTCTGCTTTAATTACTTTATCCCAAAGCTGCCATTGGTTTTCAACACTCGTTTTATCAGTACCCAAAGCATCAAAAATAGTATCACCTCCATTAAAAATCATGTCGGGTTTATCTTTCAACGACTGCATAATGTGTAAGCACTTGATAAATTTCTCAGGTGCATTATCGGCATCACGCAAGTGCACATCCGTTAGATGTGCAAGTCTCAAAACTCGTTTGTCTTTTGGCTGAAGTGGCATTAAACCGTTGCTCATTAAAGCACCAGTTCCGGCCAAAGCCATTGTTTTCAGAATATTCCGTCTGTTCATGGCTTTAACTTATTCAACAATTACCCAAACATTTGTCCAGTTATGTGGCGCTTTCAATAAAAGCTTGGTAGTTCCTGTCGGAAAAGTAAAAGCAGTTTTAAACTGACCCTCCTTTACCTCTGCCTTACCTAAAAGTGAATACTCATCCTTTTCGCCTTTGGCAAAGTTGTTTGTGGAAGATTGATAGATTTCTACGCTACCCGATTTATCGGCTACATCCCAAGAAACGACAAGCTCATTTCCTTCTACTCTGGCTTTGGCGTTCATTATTGAAATATCTCCAATAAACGGAATGCCATCCATTTCTTCTTTGATTTCTGTTGGTGCTTCAATATTCAAAAACCTTAAAGCGCTGGCCGCAACATCTACTACCGGAGGGTTATTTTCGAACCTTTCGTTAAGGCTGTTCTGGTCGGTTACAATCCAAGTGGTTCGCTCTCTCTCCGACTGACCACCATGGCCTTTGCCAGTGTCTTCACTCCTACCATGATCGGTTGTAATCACAATCATCCAGTCTTCATCAAATTCTCTTTCACGCTGTTGAATGGCAGCCCAAATTCTTCCCACTTGGTTATCCATTCCTTTTACCGCTTCAATCATTTGTGGACTGTCGCCATACATATGCCCCATATCATCGGTAAACTCTAAATATACCCACGACAAGTTAGGTGCATCGGTACGCACATAATCAGCTGCTCCTTTTGATACGTTTTCGTCAATATTGAACATAAAGCTACGGTCGGTAGTATGAGGAAAAGCTATTGTGTCTAACTCAAAACCGTCAAAAGAATGATCGAACATAAAGTTACCTGCGTCTGGTTTTCCTTCACCTACCAGCTTTGTACGGTTATCTTCCCAACTTGAAAAAATGGCCGTGGTCATTTCAGGGTTAACCGTTTTAACTGTTCGGAAAATACTCCAGTAATTGTAATTTGGGTTTCTTACACTATTGCCCCAAACATTGTGTTTGTTTCCCCAAACCCCTGTAATCATATTCATATAACCTGGGGCCGAAATGGTAGGCGTTTGTGTGTATTCATCTTTTCCCCCACCCTGATAAGCGCGAGTATAACCACCTTGCGCAGCGATTTGATCTAAAATCGGGGTGTCTATACTTTCGAGCACGTCAGCAGGAACGCCATCAACTAAGATGATCATTACTTTTTTTTCTGGTGTGGTACTACAAGCCGCCATAATTATGGCTAAGAAAAGTATGCTTATTGATTTCAACATGATGTGAGTCTTTTTCTGAGGTTATTAAGTAAAGTTGAGATTGTAAGTGTTTGGTGAATGAAAAGTTAAGTTAATCAGAAATGGCAAATACCGGAAGAGGCAAAAGCCTCAACCGGTCTATCTGCATTAATGTAACCTAATCTAATTCCATCCAAAAATTTGTTCTAAGCTAGGGTTAAGCGCTACTTGAGCTGCTGGTACGGGACGGTAGTAGAACTTCGGGTCATCAAATATTCCTCTTTCAATTACCGTTAAAATATGACCGCTATTTCCTTCTGACAAAAACACGCCTACGTTTTCACCAAAGCTACCTACCCTGTAATAAGCAAAAGGTACATCCAATGCATTTCGCTCTTTGGTATCGGGAATGGAAGCTGAAGCATCTAATAAAATAATATCCTCGATTCCATCGCCAGTCACATCATGCTTACCTAAACCACTGAAATACAAACCTTTTGGTTCTTCTTCTAAAAGTTTACCCGCTTTCCAGCGCATCAGATCATCGAACCTATACCCTTCTAAAGCCAACTCTACTCTTCTTTCTCTTCTGATTTCAAGTAAAACTGGATCTGTTACAGTAGGATATTTTGCCTGCAACACTGGGTCTACAGCAACGCCCATGGTCAAGTCTGGCATACCAGCTCTGTTTCGCAAGAGGTTTACTGTTTGATTTAAAACCGCTTGATTCATCTCGTTCAATTCAGCCTTGGCTTCGGCATAAATCAAAAGTGTTTCTGCAAACCTTAACACCGGGAAGTCTAGGTTATTGATAGTAGCTTGATCTGTTACATTCACGAAACCTTTTAATTGATGATAACCCGAGAAGTTCTTAGCCAATTGCTGAACATACATTCCTGCACCTTGGCTGTACGTTCTTGAGTTTACCAAAACAAAACCTGGGTAGGCATAAGTTTGCGATAACCTTGAATCTCTGTTTTGGAATTCTTGAACAAAGCTGAACTCGTCATAATTGGCTTGATTTGAGTAAAACGACCCATCAGCCATTAGGTAAGACTGCAATAAGTCTTTTGCTGGGCTGGTTTCGTAGTTACCAAAAACGGTTTCTGACCAACCACTGTTTTTCACTTGATCTAAGCTGTACACTGCTAAGATCACTTCAGGGTTAGACTCTAAATCGGTACTATTAAACAAGCTACTATAATCGGTTGCGCTGTTGCCCGTATTCTTAATGCTGAAAGGCCCGTTAACCATAATATCTTCAGCAATATCTCTAGCCAATTTCAAATACTTATCGGCAGAAGCCGCAAGATTTAACTCACTGTGATACTTTCTGAAAGTACCTTCATGTAGGGCGTTTCTGGCCATAAAAGCTTTTGCCACCCATCTGTTTACTGCGCCATCAGGTTGGTTCTCGAAAATATTCTCAATAGCAAATTGGTAGTCTTCAAAGATTTTATCCACTACCATTTCACGAGAATCGCGTGGTTTATTCAACGCTTCGGTATCGCCAGTTTCAATTACAAAATCGTAATAAGGAACATCTGAATACCTTTTCACTTTATCGTAGTAAAACTGAGCTCTGAAAAAGCGACCCAAACCTTCGAAGTGATTCAGCTTTTCTTGAGTAATGCTCGCTTTGTTAAAGTTTTCTAAGAACAAGTTAATTGACCTTAACGCACCCCAGTTCCAACCTGAAGTAATGGTTGATGAGGATGCAGTACTTACCATCATGGTTTTAATTTCAGTATTACCTGTGGTAGCGGCATTATCTGTTCCACCATCACCATAATAAATTCCAGATCCTGGGAAATTGTAAAGGCTATTCACGTAGATGTTAAGGTCTTCTTCAGTATTGAAGAAGTTTTCTACACCAATTGAAGTTTCTGGCACTACATCTAAAAAGTTGTCGTTACAAGCCGCAACAGTACAAACCAAGAAGAGCGCAATGAGTATTTTAGAATTTTTCATTTTGAATTCGTTTTAATCAGATGATTACAAAGTGACATTGATACCTAATACATAGCGTCTTTGGAAAGGGTAAGTGTAACCTTTACCTACTCCTCTTCCACCGCTTACTGCTGGGTTATATTGAATAGCATTGTTTACTGCTTCTGGGTCGAAGAACCCTTTCAAAGCAGACCATTCGAATAGGTTTTCGCCACTGGCGTAGAACCTTACATTCGATAGTCCAATTCTGGAGCTAACCGCTAAAGGCAGCGTATAGCCAATTGTTAGGTTCTTGAACCTGAGGTATGCGGCACTTAACAAGTAGTCTGTTTGAGGAATTGCTAAACCTTGTGCTTGGTCAATTCTTTCACCCAAGTTTCTATCTGCCAACCAAGATTGTAAATGAGGATATTTAGCATTCAAGTTTTGATCGGCTAAACCTGCATTCAAATAAGACTGAGAATGCCTGTCCCTATCGGCACCGGTTTCTGATTCAGCTCTGTAGAAATCGTTTAGGTGTGGGTAACCACCTGCATAAGGCTGCTGATAAAAACCCCAGTATAGATAATCTAAAGGATAATAATCTCTTTGCCCTACTCCTTGAAAGAGCGCACTTACATCAAAGCCATTCCAATTGGCAGAAAGGTTCATTCCATAGCGGTAACGCGGAGATTGATTCCCAATGATTGACAAATCCTTAGTATCGTCTAAAGTATAGCCTTTGGTAATTTTATTGTCGCCATTTAGGTCTTTGTATTTTGGCCATCCTTCAACAATTGAAATAGCTCCCCAAGGCACAATCGCGTTCTGATCTAAAGCATCAATTTCTTCGGCAGACCTAAAGAAGCCATCGTTCTGTAAGCCCCAGATTTGACCAAGTTCCATTCCTTCATAGAATTGTGTAATGCTTCCGTTAGGGTTATCAAATTTGGTGATGAAAGAACGGCTATCTGACAGGTTAAAGCTGGCTTGGAAGTTCAAAGGCTTTCCAGAAAGGCTTACTTCGTTTTGGTAACCCAAAGAAAATTCCCAACCATTGGTTTTCAAATCGGCCGCATTTTCTTTTGGCTCAGTAGCGCCTAAAACGTCTGGCAGCTCCCTACCTAAAGTCAGCATTCCTTTGGTGTCTCTTCTGTAAACATCGAATGAAGCAGTTACTTTGTTTTCAAGGAATCCTAAGTCAACACCAAAGTTTTTAGTCACTACTTCTTCCCAAGAAAAGTTATTTGAAACCAATTGAGGAGAAGATATTTCTAAAGGAAGTTTTCCGTCAATCAGGTAATTTCCTTGGTAGGCATCCATTGTAGAAATGTATTCATATGGCCCAATGGCTTGATTACCCAAAGACCCGATTGAACCTCTAAGTTTAAACTGGCTCACCCAACCTCTCATTCCTGCCATAAAGTTTTCTTCGTCAACTCTCCATGCTACTGAAGCGGAAGGGAAAAATCCATAACGGTTGTTGGAAGGAAATTTAGAAGCGCCATCGTATCGACCGTTGAATTCAACAATGTATCTATCGTTGTAGATATAGTTAAGACGATAAAAAACACCCCTTACAGCCCATTCTGACACATTTTCATCTACAAATTGATCGCCAGTGGCAAGTGCAATGGTAGGTAGTGAAGCAGAAATAACATTGTTACGCTGTGCGCTAAATGAATTCCAACGGTTATGTTCTTGGTTGAAACCTAAAGTTGCGCTCAAGGCATGATCTCCAAATTGTTGTCTATAGCTTAAGTAGCTATTCAGAACATAATAATTTTCAACAGAGCTCGATCTATATGCCGAGTTGTTACCTTGTTCTCTAATATCGCTTGGTCCAAAACCAATGTTGTATTTTGTTTGAAACCAATTTCTGTCCTGTCTTCCTCTTCTGAAAGTGAAATCGGTATTGAAACTTAAAATATCATCCAATAGCTCGGCCTGAACTCCAAACTGTGATTGAACACTGGTAAACTCGGTAATGTCTTCGCCTCCATCAGTTAATTGAGCAGAAATTACTCCCGCTTCAGAATTGGCCCAGCTACCGTCAGGGTTAACATTCCAAGAAGTTGGGGCAATATTATAGATGGAAGTAATATCGAAATAAGAAGGTTCTTTCCTTTCCGTAGTGGTTAAGTAAGTATTGTTACTTAAGGTTAGCCAATCATTGGCTTTATACGAAACTTTACTTCTAACTGTATACCTATCAAAGTAATCATCTGCAATGGCCAAAACACCATCTTGATGGCTGTATGAACCTGAAAGCAAATAGTTAACACGGTCATCCCCCCCACTGATAGAAAGTTGATGATTGCTAGATGTAGTTTTGTCTTTCATAAAGTGACGCGACCAATCTTGACCACCCATATATTCCCATGCAGATTCGTTTGTTGGGTTTATTCTTACCCCTGGCAGTGACGGATCGTTTGATCGATCTCTGGCCCATGCGTAATACTGATCGCTGAAGTTGATATTGTCCCAAGGCGTGTTATCTGTTGACGTTTCCAATAACCTTGAGTAGATATACGGATCGGTAATTTTGTTTGGCAACACTGTGGCTTGGTTCATTGAGGTATAGCCAGTATAGCTGATCTTCATTTTGTCAGCACCACTTTTTGTGGTAAGAATTACCACACCAAAAGCTGCTCTTGCACCATAAATAGCGGCAGCAGAGGCATCTTTAATCACAGAAATACTTTCAATATCCTGTGGAGCAATACGATTCAGTTCGACCGCATCGGAAGGAACTCCATCAATCAAAATCAATGGATTTCCGCCATTGATTGAAGTAATACCTCTAATGTTAATATTAGGTGTAGCACCCGGAGCACCAGAGTTACTATCAATGTTTAGGTTGGGAATAACTCCTTGAAGCCCTTCCGTTACATTGCTGATTGGTCGTTTTGCCAATTGCTCAGCATCTACCTGATCTACAGCGCCAGAAAGGTTCACCTTCTTTTCTACACCGTAGCCAACTACTACAACTTCTTGAAGTTCCTTAATATCTTCTTCGAGCGTAATATCAATTGTTGATTGGTTGTTAACCTTTACTTCCTGAGAAATGAAACCAACGAATGAGAATACAATCACTGATTCTTCATTTTTCACCTTAATGGAATACTTTCCATCAGCACCAGTAATCATTCCGTTGGTGGTTCCCTTTTCAAAAACCGTAACACCAAAAATTGGCTCACCTTCAACGTCTGATATCAGACCTTTTACATTTACTTCTTGGGCAAAGCCAAGCACAGAGACACATATACACATCAACATTAGGCAGGTTCTGCGCAGTTGCCTGTGTTGGGTTGAAATTGTGGATGTTAATCCTTTCATAAGTTTTGTTTTAGTTAAGAGCAGATTTTAGACTGTCAAATGTAGGCTTGGCATGTTACCTCATCATTAACCGCGATTTAATTTTAATTGAATAGTCGTTCAATTTATTTTCCACATATTTGGGTCACAGAATCACACTAAAAATCGATGGGAAGAAAGAACATTAAAGACCTCAGAAGGCAAGAAATAGTCAAAGCATTCTATAAAACGGCAAAGGCAGAAGGGCTTCACAATGCCTCTATTGCTAAGATTGCGGAAGCCATGAATGTTAACCCTAGCTTAATCTTGCACAACTTTAAAAACAAAGACGAACTCGTACTTGCCCTTATCGATTACATTTTGAGTCGTTATCAAAAAATCTACACCACCCAAAAAGATGGTTCATCTATAGACCACCTAAGAGAAGTGTTGAACAACCTGTTTTCAAGAAAATGGAATGTGTTAATTAGTGATGATGTGTATTACAGTTGCTACAGTTTGATTTTTAGAAACAACGTGATTCGTTCTAAATACAAAGACTTACACGACTCTTTAAGGGTTTGGTTAGAATCTCATTTGGTAGAATGTATAGAAGAGGGATCTTTAAAACTAGAAGATCCTAAACGAACAGCTAATCTTATTTATACCATTTTAGAAGGCGCCTACTATTATTTATGCATGGAAAGAAATGCAGCCAAAAAAGATGAAATAATGGAGCAATACAAACACCATGCTTATGATATTCTGAAACTAAAGGCTTAACATTTTGCGCTAGTTTTGCATTTTTGTTTGTTCAATATATTTGATCAAATTCACTTTAAGGATCAAAAATACAATCATGGAAAACTTTAATTGGGAATCGTTTACAAAGAAAATTGCAATAAAATCAAGTGTAGCTGAACTGTATGACGCTTGGACAACTTCAGGAAAAATAGAAAGTTGGTTTTTAAGTGAGGCTACTTTTTACAATGCCAATGGAGACTCTTTAGCGCCCAACCAATCAGTACATCAAGGAGGCACCTATAAATGGGAATGGTTTCTATATGATGACATAGAACGAGGTAGAATTACACAAGCCAACGGTACTGACTTTTTACAGTTCACCTTTGCTGGAGAATGCTTGGTTGATATTCAACTCACCCAAGTTGATGATTTTGTGATAGTTGAGCTCACTCAAAAAAACATTCCAACAGACGATAAATCAAAACAAGGTATAAGGTTGGGCTGTGCTTCGGGCTGGTCATTCTTTCTGCTCAACCTAAAATCTGTTTATGAAGGCGGACTAGACCTAAGAAATAAAAATGAATCGCTTAAAGGCATGCTCAACAATTAGTTCAAAACCGCATTTAGAATGAACATTGAAACACATGAGATCGAAGGAAAGCAAATAGCTGAAGTCACTTCTGACACTTTGATTATCAATGAAAAAGAAGATGGTTTAGACTTGCTTGGCAATCTCTATTTTCAAGGTTTTGATCACGTAATTATTTATAAGAGAAACATAGCACCAGATTTCTTTAACCTTAAAACAGGAATTGCGGGAGAGATTCTTCAAAAATTTTCCACTTACAGGGTTAAGTTGGCCATTGTTGGAGATTTTGCTGAACACCAAAGTAAGAGCCTTCGAGATTTCATTTTTGAAAGTAATAACATGGGGCAAATCAATTTCTGTGAATCATTGGCAGAAGCTCTGGTAAAGTTTTCTAACAAGTAAAGCATTGAGCTGGTCATCAAAGTTACCATTTCAGAAAATACATCTGAACCTTTTATGCAGCCTAGTCATTCTACTTACAGTTGCTTAAGCGAAAAATATAATCCCTTATTGTAAGTTTAATTATCTTGAAGCCCAAAGTATTCAGTAATGGAGGAAAAAAGTAAGAAAAAGAAACGTATTACCAAGCGCGACATCATTGAACTGTCTGTAGTTGTGGCGGTTTTCTTAGTGATTTATATAACGGGTTCTCAAGCCGAAGTTTTCGGAAAAGTTCAGCAAGCCGTATTAAGTACTGGAGTTGCAAATGTGGGTATTCTCGATGAAGAAGATTTCTCTAATGCAGACTATAATTTCCGACTTGTAAATGAGGAAGGCAACAAAATCGATGTGCGTGATTTAAAAGGAAAAACCCTTTTTATTAACATATGGGCTACTTGGTGTCCGCCATGCGTTGCAGAAATGCCCAATATTAATTCACTCTATAATAAGATTGAAAATAAAGATGACATTGTTTTCTTAATGATTTCGCACGATGACGAAATGAAAACTGCTCGCACTTGGGTAAAGCGGAAAGGTTTTGATTTCCCTATTTACAAACTAGCTTCTCCTCTACCCGATGTTTTCGAAACAGGGGTAGTACCTTCTACCTTTGTGGTTTCGCCAGAGGGTAAAATTGTCGTAAGTAAAACCGGAATGGCCAATTATGACACCAAGCGTTTCAAGAAATATTTGTTAAAGCTGGCTGAAAAATAAGGCGATGTTCCTTAAGTTTATGAACTAAAGTGTAAAACCAAGGGTAAATACACCATTGGGTTTGTTCTTTATACTAAATAAACTTTAAAATTATCCATGAAGCTCATACAACTCTCTATCTTATCATTTGTTCTGGGTGTTATTTCTTGTACGCCTTCTAAAGAGAAATTTTCTCTGGCCAACCCTGAGTTAATTAGCTATAAAATAGAGCAAACCACGCCACACGATTCCTCTGCCTATACGCAGGGTTTACTAGTGCATAAAGGAAAGATATTTGAAAGTACAGGCCGAGAGGCATCTTGGATTGGAATTGTTGATCCAAAAACTGGAAAGCCAGACAAAAAGGTAATTCTAGATGATAAGTACTTTGGCGAGGGAATCACCATTCTGAATAATAAAATCTACCAGCTTACTTGGCAGCAAAAAGTTGGGTTTGTATACGATTTAGAAACTTTTGAACAGCTAAGAGAATTCAAGTACAATAACGAAGGTTGGGGTTTGACCAACGATGGCAAAAACTTGATTATGTCAGATGGATCGAATTCACTTTCGTTCCTCGATACTGCCAGCCTCGCTCCTGTTAGTAAGTTGAATGTAACCTACAAAGGAGTAGCTGTAAGCAGTTTGAATGAGCTTGAATATGTAAATGGTTTTATCTGGGCTAACATTTACCAGAAAGACCAAATTGCCAAAATTGATGCTAAAACAGGCGAAGTACAAGGCTTCTTGGACCTTTCAGATTTAACCTACCGCACCCGATTACTTAATCCAGATGCTGACGTTCTAAACGGAATTGCTTGGCATGAATCTACTCAATCGCTATTGGTTACTGGTAAGCTTTGGCCACTAATTTATGTACTGAAACTTACAGGCAGTAATCCTGAAAAATAAGGCATTAATTTACAACCCTTGGTCAGCTTTACCTCCACATTAGAGCAGTTTCATTATAGCCACTGGAGCTATCATTTCCCTGTTAGTCCGGAAATAACCGCTCAGTTTACAGATGGTAACAACAGACGAGTTAACTGTACTATCAATAATAAAATCACCTTTAACACCGCTTTAATGCCAATTGATAACGCCAGCTACATTCTGGTCAATCAAAAGGTAAGAACTGAACTTAATTTAAATGATGGCGATAAGGTGCTGATAACGCTAGAGAAAGACACCTCTGAATATGGCATACCAATGCCTGAGTCCTTTCGGGTGTTGCTTGATCAAGACGAGGTTGGTTCTCAGTTCTTCCATTCGCTTACCCCTGGAAAGCAGCGTAGCCTTATTTACATTGTTGGAAAAGTAAAAAATGTAGACAGTCAGTTGAATAAAGGATTGGCTATTCTAGATCACCTTACCGAGGTAAAAGGCAAGCTAGACTTCAAAGCTTTAAATGTGAAAATAAAAGAATATAATCAACGCAGTAAAATGCGTTAAAGTTGGGCACAAAAATAAGAAGGTTATCCCGTCCGGATAACCTTCTCTACTAACACAAAGGGTCACTTATGTGAATACTCAACCAAAACTGATTACTATTTTCCGTCAATAGCTATCTCTCTCAGTAATGTTCCATCTAGGCCAAAGTGAACGGCCATTTTACCTGTCTCTTTTTTCACGATGAATTCAATGTACTCTTCGCTATCTGGCTCTGGAGTCACTACTTTGTAGATTTTCTCTACATTCTCATCTTTATATTCTGTTTCTTCCCATCCTTTTTTCACTTCTTCAGAAAGGTCTTTCATCAGAATTTCAGTTTTCTTTTCTTGTTGAACAAGTACTGTAGAAGCTTCTCCTACACTGGTGAATGCAACAGATGTGAAACTTAATGTACCTATTGCTAATAAACTTAAAATTGCCTTTTTCATAACTCTTAAATTTTGTTGTTTAAATTAATTTACTCTCCTTATTGAAAAAGACATGCCATTAACCAAATAAAATATAACCAACTGACAAATAGATAATTACTGAAAATCAAGATTAGAAATCAATGGTGAAACACACTTCAAAGTGTAGGACAATCCAACACTTTGAAGAAAACTGTAAGATGCCTAAATCCACCTTTGATGGTTTATCCGTATGTGAATCTGTTGGGGTACAAGATTACAGAGCGAGACTCCCTAATTGAATTCACCTAAAAAGCTTACTTGATTTATTTGTTTTTTGTTTGGTTCGAACTTTCACCTAATAGTATTGAACTAAAAAGCGGGACTTCCAATGAGGAAGTCCCGCTTTATTTAATATTGATGTTGACTTTCTAATTGGGTTCCTTTACTTCAATTTCCATTATATCTACAGCACTGACCTGAAAATACCCAAATGCTCCGTTCGACAAATTGGTTCTAGGGTTTGCTGGTGGTGGTGAAAACATTCCCCCATCACTATTAATGAGGTTCGATAAGTCGTTGTAAAAAATAAAAGCTTCTCGTGTAATACTATACATTTCTACTTTAGCATACTCTCCTAATTTATAGTAGCTGGCGGTAGGTACTCCACTGATTGCTTCTCCCAAAAAGTCATCTTCAGAAAAATAAATATCTCCTTCAAAATCTCTGATGGTCTTCCCGTTTCGGTAAAATTTAAAGAGGTAATGATCTACCCTATCTTGAGGCTCTCTGGCATAAAAAAGTATTTCATAAAAGCGTCCCTCTTCTTCAGGGTCTTCCATTTCCTCTTGGTCAATAGTAACTACAAGCGAATCGATTTTTGTAACAGGCAACAGCGTTTCAGATGCGGTGTAATCTACACCATCCACGGTAACTTTAAGGTGGTAAGTTGTCCAAATACTCCCCGCATATGGTGTTTCAGGAAAGTAAACTCCCCGCTTCGAAGGGTCATTATTGGGATTGTGAACGTAGTTAACCACATTGTTAGCATCGTCCGTAACTGTTACTACAGCGTCTATAATTGCAGGGTTTGGGTCTTTGGAATAAAAGCCTCTTGTGTAGCTTAATTTAATAAAGTTCAGGTCTGCATTATTAGTAATTACCCCATCTATAATCACTTTAGTTTCAGAGGTTATGGTGTCAATGTTAATGGTTTCTTCGCACGAAAAGAAAAACATTGATAGGGTAAACAGAATATATTTATATAGATTTTTCATCTTAAATGGCCTAGATTAAAATTTGATATTATAAGTAACTGAAGGTAGAATTGGGAATAGTGAAACCATTCTTGCTTCTTTTTCATTTCCATCGCCAACTACATTTCCGTCTTTGTCTTCTTTAATTCGGGTGTATAGCAAGAATGGGTTTTTACGACTGTAAGTATTATATAGAGAGAATACCCATGATGTTTTCCACTTCTTATGTGCGTTGGATTTTGGTGTTAAAGTAGCACTCAAATCTAATCTGTGAAATGCTGGTAAATTATAGCCATTTCTTTCTGTGATTACATCTACAGAGTATCCGTCACCCCATTCATAAGTACCTGAAGGAATGGTAGTAGGTCGCCCTGTTCCGTATGTAAAACCACCACCAAACGACCACTTATCGCTATAATCATAAGTTGCCAAAATGTTAAGGCTATGTCGTCTGTCATAGTTGGCTAAAAAGGTTCTACTCAAATTAACACCATCTATGGTACGCTCAGACTTCGATAATGTATAAGCAATAAAACCAGTAAGAGCACCTTCTTTCTTCTGTAAGAATAGCTCCAAGCCATAGGCTTGTGCCTCTCCTTGACGATACTCGGTACTCAAATCAGTATTAAAGAAAACTTGAGCGTTGTCAGCAAAGTCGGTTACGTTATTCATTTTCTTGTAATAGGCCTCTACCGAAAACTCATACATGTTATCATTTAAGTTTTTAAAGTAGCCTAACGCTACCTGATCGGCAACTTGTGGCTTAAGGTAATAGCTGCTTGGTGCCCAAGTATTAAAAGGTAATGGCACTGTACCGCTCGATACTAAATGGGTATTCTGAACCATTCGATTATAACTCATCTTCATCGAGCTAGATTCATTGAGCATATAACGCATTGAAAAACGGGGCTCAATATTCACATATGTTTTTATTGGCTCGAAACTCTTGAAAGTAAGTGTATCGGTTCTTACGGGATCAATGTTATCCTTTGGGTCTTCATATAAATACACATTGCCCTCTCCTATGCTCTGAAAAATAGAAAGCCTTGCCCCATAAGTCATGGTGAGCTTTTTCGATACTTCATGTTGAGCACCCAGATAAAAGGCATGGTCTAAGGCATATTCACGTTGTAGCTCAGTTTCTTTAAAAATAGACTCATCGCTTGAGGGTGTAATTTTACCTGGAGCAAAACGCTTATAAGTCAGATGATAACCAAAGTCTAATTCGAATTGCGGATTGGCAAAATAGTTAAAGTCATTTTTGAAGCTGTATTCCTGTAAATTGGAGTCCCAGTCAATTCCTTGTATTGGGTCTTCAATTCCAAGCCCGTAATCAAAGCTAGACGCAATAAGGGAAGTGTTTGAAAAAAGCCTGTCGCTAAAAAGGTGGTTCCAGCGAAAAGTGGCTGTCTTATTTCCCCAGTCAAAGCCGAAATCGTCACCAAAACTAAAGTTGTCGCGTCCTGAATAAACGGATAAAAAGAAGCGGTTTTTATTATTCGCTCTCCAGTTTACCTTGGCATTGATATCGTAAAAGTAAACCAAGTTCTTTTCGTTGGCTGCTTTTAAAAATAAATCCACATATGACCTCCGGGCCGAAATTATATAAGAGCTTTCGTCTTTCTTAATTGGGCCTTCTACAGAAATACTACTCGCCAAAAGGCCGATTCCTGCTTCACCTTCAAATTCTTTGTTGTTTCCATCTCTGGTTCTTACATCTAAAATAGAAGATAGTCTTCCCCCAAAACGAGATGGAATTCCGCCTTTATAAAGCTCAGAGTCTTTAATGATATCGGCATTAAACACCGAAAACAAACCAAACAAATGTGAAGGATCGTACACTGGAGCTTCATCTATAAGAATCAAATTTTGATCTGCACTTCCTCCTCGAACAAAAAAGCTAGAAGTACCTTCTCCTGCAGAAATTACTCCTGGAAGCATCTGAATGGTTTTAATAATATCAGGTTCGCCAAAAAGTGCTGGTAGTTTTTTCACCTGCTTTATGTCTAAATCATTCCTACTCATTTGAATGCTTGACACATTTGCAATTGGGCTTTCGCCTGTAACTACTACCTCTTCAAGTTCTGTTAGCTCTTCAGAAAGCGCTATATTCATAGCAACATCCTTGTCTAAGGTGATCTTCTTTTCTATGGTTTTATAACCAATAAAACTATACTTAACAGTATAATTACCGGGTGCGAGGGTAATAGAATAGAATCCGTAATCATTGGAAATGACCCCATTTCCAATTTCGACTACTAAAACTGTGACCCCCAGCAGTTCTTCTCCATTGGAGGCGTCTCTTACATAACCGTTCAAAGTGACCTTTTCTTGAGCGGATGCTAAGACCGTACACAATACGACACATGTCGTAAGTAAAAATTTACGCATAATTAAATTAGAGTTTTGACCTATTGTTCATTAAAAAAATTGAGACCTTCGGTGGCTCAATCATCTTAATGACGATCCAAATAACGAATACACTTAGGCATTTCTGAAAAAAAATTATTTATAAGTCGTAATGACTGAACGAAAGGTTGTAAACAGGTTGAACTAAGTGGGTATTTGTAAGAAAAAATCTCTCTTAGTATAAGAAGCAAAAAAAAGAGCCTAGATAAAATCTAAGCTCTTTCAATATTAAAATGCTTTGTACTTCTAGTTCATTGCAATTACTCCGCAGCCAATTCTTGGTCCTGCAGCTCCTGCTGGTTGAGATGTAAAATCATCTGGGCCAGCATGTACAATTAACGCTTTGTTTAAGATGTTGGTACTGTCGTCTCCTCCAATCGTCCAACCTTCTACATCCATAGAAAGTGAGCCATTCCCGTCTTCTCTAACATTTAGGTTTCCAATATCACCTTGGTGAAAATCGCCACCCTCAGCTCTGTTACCATGAGCTACATTCATTGGATTCCAGTGACCGCCAGCCGAAGTACCGTCTGCAGCCGAACAGTCACCTACAGCATGAATATGAACAGCATGATCGCCTGGTTCAATATTCATTAAATTTACATCTATATTAATCTTTCCGTTGGCCAGTTCTTTAAATATAACTGTTCCTTTCAGTTTGCTATCGCTCTTACTTGCTAAGTCTACCGTTACTGTTTTCAACGATTCAGCCACCTTTTCAGAAGCTGGTTCCGACTGCTGTTCTGACTTCTCTTTACTTTGAGAACATCCAAAAGTCATGGCTGCAACTGCACAAATTAGGAGCATTCCATTGATCTGTTTTTTCATAATATCCATTTCGTTTAATTCGAGTTCAAAGGTTCAAATTATATAACAGAACTACAATGAGAAGTGTTTGAATTATGTTCAGAAAATGCCCTAGAATGGTAATTTATATACGAATGGTAAACCCTAAAATTTGTACTTGAAGCCTACTCTGAGCACTTGGGTTTCATAATAGTTTTCATAAAGTGCTCTAAAGGTATTCTCCCTAAATTCTTGTTTCAAACCAAAACGGTTGAAAACATCTGAAAACGAAAGAGTTATCTCTCCCTTTCCTGCGAACACTACCCGCTTTGCTCCAATATCCATAGAAGAGCGTTCGAACTGACGACCCTGAGGTATATTTTTGGGTGCAAAGTACAAGTAACTAAGCTGTAGCTCCGTGTTTTTCGATACCGTAAATTGATTGTTAATTTTAGTGTCCCAGGTGTTATCCTTTGTATTGTCAATAGTAAAGGGACGCTCATAAGGAAAAAGGATGGTTCCAGAATAAGCGTCTACGGTATTTACGTACCAGTTAAAACTTCCAGAAGCTTTCCACCAATCGGTAAGGCTTTGCGATAACAAGAGTTCAATACCAAGGTTAGAACCACTACCAACATTCTGATAGATTTTGTTTACGATATTATAATTAGGGTCGGAATTATCCACCGAATACACTCGCATAAACGGATCGGTAATTTGGCGATAATACACTGACATAAAGATGGAGCCCGAACTCCAATCATGATTAAAAGCTGTTTCAACAGTTTGAGTGAATTGGGGACGCAGATATGGATTACCTACTTTCAACAATTCTGGATCGTCATATTTGGCAAACACTCGAAGCTCAGGTTCTCCAGGTCTGTCTACCCTTCTGTTATAAAAGACAGAAAGAATATTATTCTCATTCAGCCTTAAACTAAAGCGCACATTTGGGTAAAACTCAAAGTAGTTATAGGCATCATTCTGATCGTAGTAAATATTCGCTGGGTCTAAATCATAGAACACGTCTACATATTCGGCACGAAGTCCTGCTTCGATATCGAATTTCTTTTGCTCATAAACGTAATTGAAGTAACCTGCGTAAAGGTTTTCTCCCCAATCTGATTTGTCGCCCAAGCCTTCATAAATAACTGACTGGTTACCTCGGCTTACATCATAGGTAATCGGAAGTCTTCTTATCTGGAGCTTCCCTCCTGTTTCAAACCTTCCCTGCCTTAAAGGCTTAACATAATCCAACGTAACCGGAATGGTATGCTCAATAGCGATCAGGTGAGTTCTGTCTGTTGAAATTCTGATATCTGAACTATCGTTCAAGAAGTACTCTTCGTCCTCCCAGCCTCGTGTATATTGAATACTCGCTTTTAACTCACGACCCGGCTCACTGAATTTATGCTTGAAATCGGCAGAGACATTAAAATGACCCGTGATTTCTTCTTCGCGCCACGACCAATACCGTTGACGCCTTTCAATCTGCTGATCGATATAAGGCACTTGGGCCGTGTCGGTATGATGTTCTCTATCAAAAATGGTGGAAATACTGAGTGTATTGCTTTCATCTAGAAAAAGATCGATTCCTGTTTTTAATACATACTGCGTTTGCTTTCTGTTTTCGGGAACCTGCGAAGCAATGACATCACCGTTGTCGTAATAACGGGTGGTAAACTCATTGTTTGGCAATTTCTTCTGTGAAAGCACTTCTGATTGAAAATAGAAATTCGATTTGTCTGACCTTCTATTTAGGCTCAAGCTAGGCGTAATTTTCTTGTTGTTATCAAAACTTGGCCAATCGGTAGGTAAATCTGCTCTTCTCTTTCCGAGGGCACCAATACCTAAAGCCAAACCTACATCGCCATTCCAACCTTTTTCACTCTCCTTTTTGTAAATAATATTCAGGATTCCGGCCATTCCTGTGGCATCATATTTTGCCGATGGATTATTGATGATCTCAATCCTTTCAATATTCGACATTGGAATAGTGGCCAAGCCTTTCTGATTGCCATAGCCCGTCAATCCAGTTTGTTTGCCATCAATAAGCACTGCCACCTTGTCGCTGCCGCGTAAAAGTATTTTTCCTTCTTGGTCTATGGTCACCCCTGGCAGGTTCTTCATGGCATCTAACACCGACCCTCCTACTTGAGTAAGGTTATCATCAAGTGTGAATACTTTTTTAGATAAATCACCAGCTACCGCTTCTCTTTCACCAGCAACAGTCACTGATTCTAAGTTGGTGAGGCTCGGCTCCAAGGTGATTTTACCTAAATCGAAAAAGTTGTTTTTACCATTTACAATAAGCTCAATGCTTGAAGAGATATAACCTATAAAGGAGAAGTTAACGCTGTAATTACCAACCTTAAGACCTTCAATCGTAAACTGTCCATTATCGTTTGTCAGCGCTCCAGTTACCAAAACACTATCCTTTTCAGTTTTAATGGCTACACTGGCAAAGGGAATGGGTTCGGAGGTTTCTTTATCAATCAAGCGTCCAGAAACTGTAGCGGTATTTTGGGCAATAGTAAAGAGTGGTATTAATAGAAAGGCAATAACAATTAGCTGCTTCATATTGGTGAAATCAATATTGGAATTTCGAGAAATATTCTTTGAAGATAGAGAGATATATAATAACTATTGACGCAAAATACATCGAAGGTTTTACCGACATTTTCTACTATACACCTCTCTATTAAACTAGGTAAATAAAGCCAAGGAATTAACCTTCATCTCCTTCCTCACCTTCTTCATCGTCTTCATTCACTACTTTTGAACTGACGACAGTACCATTGGCATTAAAAATAACCTCCAAAGTCTCTTCGTCTTTCTCAATCTCAGCTTCATACTGAACCACACCGTTTGGCTTTTCGATTTTAGTAGTTTCTTCTACTTCATAGCCATCGTACTTGGCTTTTAAAGTCGCTTTTACAGCATCAGGCAAATTCTTCTCTTTGATTTCAGTTTCGGTTTCTAACCATGTACCATCAGATTTAAAATTGGCCGACATCTCCACCTTATTCATTTTGAAGTTGGCTTCGTACTCACCTTCTTCTTCCATTTCCCACTCTACCGATTTGGCGTTGGTGAATTTGGCTTTAAAGGCATCTTGCACTGCTTTAGGGGCTTCAACTTGGGCACATGCTAAATTGGCCAATAGTAAGGCCAGAACGATCATTGTTTGTTTCATTTTCATCTTTAGTTTTTTTCTTGAAGTAACTACTCGATTCTGTAGAAAAACTGGAAAACCTAAGGCTGTTATTCTTTTTTTAGGGAAGAAAGGTTGACAACGATCTGATGTTCGTCATTTCTGTTGGTGTATCGGATTTGGAGCCCTTGGCTATCGCAAGCCGTTTTTACTATGGCCAAACCCAAACCAATGGAATTGCTCGTGGACTTCCCTTTCTTAAATCGTTCAAAAAGGCTTTCGGCAGGCACCGTCAAAGGCTGGCCAGAATTGGTAATTGTTAATAAATCACCAATCAGCTCTATGCGTAAAAAGCCATTTTGGATATTGTGTTTAATGGCGTTACCAATCAGGTTTTGCAAAAGAATATCAACAATACTCTTATTAATGAAATAACGCTGGCTTGTTTCCGAAATCAAAACTTCCTCCTTCAGCATCAAAGCATCAGAGAAATCTTTAAAATCTTCCAACATCGCATTTATTTCCTTTTTTAAATCCACCAGTTCAACACTTGAAAATTGATGGTTTTCAAGCTTAGAAAGTAGCAACAGATTTTTATTGATTAGAGAAACACGTTGAAGCGCACTGCTCATTTTCTCAAGCCTCTGCTGTGCATCACCCTTTATGGTTTCATTTTCCGTTAGGATGTCCAAATTGCTTTTAATAATCGCAATTGGGTTTTGAGTTTCGTGGGCCGCGTTTTCGGTAAACTCCTTTAAACTGATAAAATCAGCGGCTATTTTATCCGTCACTTTTACTAATGTTTTGTTAAGAGTATCGAACTCTTCAATATCGGATTCGATTGGCTGAAAATGGTTTGAATGATTTAAGTCGTAACCTTGAAAGAGTTTGAGGTTTTGATAAAAGCTACCCCACAATTTCTTCGAAACAAAACGATTTACCCAAAACAAAGCCAGCAGAATAAGCACAAAGAGAACAGCCAAACTAAACATTCCCATGTACAAAATGTCCTCCTTTTCGATCAATGATCTTCTCACAGTAATTTTGTAACTCTGCCCATTAATCATTGCATAGTTGGTTAACTGCTTAAATGGCATAGGTTCCTCTTCAAGAGCATTATAAAGTAAGGTATCTGTATACACCAAGGTTGGCAAATAGCTTTCAGAAGGCTCAATTTTCAATTCATCGTTTACAGGAGGCAAAACAAGCACCTCGGCCAACTCTAGTTGTTTAACCCACTGATCTGACTCATACTGAAGTAACTCTGAAATTTCATGGTCAATAATCCGCTCATAGGTAAAGTAAAAAACGATACCTCCAACCAAAAAAATCGCCAAGGCCGAACCGATAAAGTATCTTCCAGATTTAACGAGTAACTTCACTGTTTTACAAATTTATAGCCCATACCATATACCGCATGAATGTATTTATAATCGCTGTGCTCGTTCAGTTTCTTCTTCAGGTTTTTGATTTGCGAATAAATGAAATCATAAGATTCAGCCATGTCCATAAAATCACCCCAAAGATGTTCAGCCAGTGCATTTTTTGAAATCACCCTTTTAGCATTAGTAATAAAGTATAGCAACAATTGATACTCCTTTTTGGTGAGAGTGACATGTTGAAGATTGACCGTAACTTCCTGACTTTCTGTATCAATACTAATATCTTGAAACTGAATTTCATTCTTCCCTTCAAAATTTCGTCTACGCAGTACTGACTTAATTCGTGCATTTAATTCAGGCAGATGGAATGGTTTGGTAAGGTAGTCATCTGCTCCTATATGCAATCCTTCCACTTTATCTTCCAGTGAATCTTTCGCAGAAATAATCACTACACCAGAAGTAAGATTGGCCTGTTTGAGTAATCGAATGACATCCAGTCCGCTACCATCGGGAAGTGTAATGTCTACCACTACGCAATCATATTCATACAACTCAATTTTTTCAGAGGCCTGCATAAAATCGGCAGCAATTTCACATACATTCCCCTCCTGTAAAAGGTAATGCTGAATGTTATCCGCTAACATGGTTTCATCTTCGACCAAAAGTATTTTCATATCAAAGGTAATGTGAGCAAGTTTAGTAGAACAAACGATATAATTTTGGCAAATCTAGGATTAGATTCTGTAGATATTTTGGCTTTCAGCATTGCTTCTTTCATATCGAGGTAGAACTACCTCCATAATTTTTGCATTACCGCAAGGTGCTTTACTATATTTGCAAGCTTAAATTAAGACAATGCGCCTCAGACAATTAGCCCGTAAACTCCAAGTCCAGCCCAAACATTTGATCAGTGTTTTATCAAAAAACGGACATGAGATTGAAAACGACCCTAATTTTAAACTGACCGAAGAACAGGAAAGTCTTATTCTTTCAATCGTTCCTGTACCTGCCGAAGAGAATATTACCGAAGACAAACCGACTCAAAAAGAAGAAATTGAAGCTGTTGAAGTCGTAGAGGAAATTATTGAAGAGGTAGAAACACCTACGGAAAAAATTATTACGCCTGAGGTAGTTAAAGAAGCACCAAAAGAAAAGCAACCCAAAGCAATAACACCTAAAGTAGAGGCGCCAAAAGTATATAGTTTAGAAAAAGAGGAGCAAGAAAAACACAAGGATATTGAATTAATAAAGGCACCTAAGCTAAAACTAGAGGGTTTAAAAGTTTTGGGTAAAATTGATTTACCTGAACCTAAAGTAAAAGAAAAGGCCAAAACAGAAGAGGCAGAAGAAACTACTGAAAAGCCAAGCCAGCGCAAACCTAGACAAAACAGAAATACTCCTACGCACGATCGTAAAAGACAAAATCAGCGCAGCAGACCCAACTCAGTTGAATTAGAAAGAAGAAAGGCCGAACAAGAAGCCAAGCGTAAAAAATTGGCTGAAGAAAAGCGTATTAAAGCGCTAAAAGAAAAGCACTACAAAGAAAAAGTTCAGGCCAAACTAAAAGCCACCGCACCAAAGAAAAAGAAGTCAAAGCCAGCAACTGCCCAAGCTACAGAACAACCTAAAAAAATCGCCAAAGCACCTGTTAAAAAGCAAACCCCTAAAAAAGGATTGCGCAGATTATGGGCGTGGCTCAATGGCGAATTGGATAAGTATTAGGTCTGTTCTGCCTTCCTTAATTACTTTTTAGTTTTAGAAGACCATCTGTCCCCTATTACACAGTAGGTTACTCCAATTGAATTAAAACGATTAGATTCACTGATCAATTTAATGATGGAGTGCGGTATCGTATTTATCCTCATTAGAAACCATAATAGACCTATGAAAAAACTACTTTACTTCTCGTTAGCTCTGATTACCCTTTCTTCTTGCAACAAGGAAAAAGAAGCAGAGACCAATAAATTCGATTTCGATGGAATCGATGAAAGCATCAAACCAGGAGATAACTTTTTCCTCCACGTCAACAAAACTTGGTACGATAACGCTGTAATTGCAGACGATCAATCAGGCGTTGGCTCTTATAGCTTTTTAAATATTCCTCAGAAAAAGCTCTTAGAAAACATATTAGAAGAAGTTTCTAGCGGAACCCACGAAAAAGGCAGTGCCGATCAAATGGTGGGTGACTTTTACAATTCTGGAATGAACACCACGCTGATCAACGAACGTGGCTTTGAACCTATTCAACCTTTGCTTGATCAAATCAACGCCATTAACTCCATTCCAGCAATGATGCAGTTTGTGGCCAATGAGTTTAAGTCAGGAAACGGTTCATTGATCAGTATGGGAGTTTCACCAGACGATGAAAACAGTAGCGTCAACATGTTGCATTTTGGTCAGACAGGTCTTGGTCTGCCCGACCGTGATTATTATTTTAAAACGGACGAACCTACCCTTGAAATCCAACAGGCCTATCAAGCGTATTTGACCAAGCTGTTTGAGTTAATAGGAAATGAGAATCCAGCTCAAAGCACCGCCACTGCTTATGACATAGAAAAGCAATTGGCGGAAGCGCATAAAACGCGTATCGAGCGTAGAAATGTAAAAGCCAACTATAACAAACTGGCTGTGGCAGATCTGAATAAGAATCAACCCAATATCGGTTGGTCCAAATTGTTAAATCATTTCGGTGCAGAAGCCGATTCTGTCGATATCGCTCAACCTGCCTATTATGCAAAACTGAACACCATGCTTCCTTCCGTTCCTTTAGAGGATTGGAAAACCTATTTAAAAGCGAATGTATTGACCAATTATGCTGATATCTTAAGTGAGCCTTTTGAAACCGCAGCTTTCGAATACTCAAAAACCATCTCTGGGCAAGCGGTTAAACAATCGCGCGCTCAAATCATGGTGAATAAAGTGGACAGACAACTGGGTTTTGCGCTGGGGCAATTGTACGTAGCACGATATTTCAATGAAGATGCGAAAACTAGGGTTGCTGATTTGGTCAACAATCTGCAGAAAGCCTTTGAAACTAGAATCAATCAACTGGACTGGATGAGTGATGTCACAAAGGTTCAGGCGAAAGAGAAATTATACGCGATTACTAAGAAGGTAGGATACCCAGATGTTTGGAGAGACTACGGGAATGTAAACATAGATAAGGACAAGTACTTTGAGAATGTAGTGGCGTTGAGACAAAACGACTATCAATATGGATTAGATAAGTTGCATAAAGCTCCCAACAAAGATGAATGGGGTACAACGCCATCAACGGTAACCGCCTACTATAACCCTTCTCAGAATGAGATTGTGTTTCCGGCAGGCATTTTACAGTTCCCTTACTTTGACTTACAAGCCGATGACGCCATTAATTATGGTGGAATTGGAATGGTCATCGGCCACGAATTGACCCACGCCTTTGACGATCAAGGCGCTCAATTTGATAAAGATGGAAATGTAAAAAACTGGTGGACGGACGAAGATTATGAGAAATTCCAAGCTAAAACACAGCAGGTGATTGACCGATACAGCTCCTATACTGTGTTGGACAGTTTGCATTTAAAAGGCGCATTGTCGGTTGGGGAAAACACGGCTGATAATGGTGGGATTTCAATTGCTTATGAAGCCTTTAAGTTAACCAAGCAAGGACAAGACACAGTAAAGATTGGCGGATATACACCCGACCAACGTTTCTTTATGTCCATTGCCCGTATTTGGCGTGTTAAAACCCGAGACGAGTACTTACGCAATTATGTAAAAACCAATTCCCATTCTCCACCAATGTGGCGTGTAAACGGCCCATTAATGAACTTCACTCCTTTTTACGAAGCATTTGATGTTCAGCCTGGTGATGCCAATTACAAACCTGTAGAAGAAAGAATCAAGATTTGGTAAAAGACTTAATGTACTAATTAGAAGAGCTGTGCACTGTAAGTTCACGGCTCTTTTTACCTTACTTTCTCGTCCTGACTTGAGTTTCTCTCTTATTTTGCCGCACCAACAAATCTACTTTTAGCTTATTCTTTAGCGGTTTAAGAAATCATCCCTCTGAAAATCCTGCGAAGGGTAAATGGATGTTTGCTAACGTTTTCATCCGATACTGTTAGCAACTTTTTTCACTACCTGAAGAAGGAAACCTCTAATTCAAATTCTCAAAACATATTTAGCCTCCCTTTTGAAATAGATAACAGTCTGTCAATTACAATTCCAATACATGCAGAAATTATCATTTTTCACAAAATGGCACACGCTAAAAACGTGTGCCATTAAGTTAGATTAATTTACATTGATGAACGGATCCCACATAAAATACCCAATGGTATTACCTGTGCTATTGTCAACCAATACAAATGAAAGCGTATACTGGATCTTAAGACCAATTTTCAAAATTGTCCCGGTAACTGTACTTACTTGATTAACAAACTTTGTAGGTGTAGTTGAAGCAGGGTTCCCGGTCCCCAAATAGGCGTAAGCTTCACCGGAAGCATAGCTCAAGGGTGTGTTTATAGCATTTGCTGGGTTAAACGATGCTGCATATAAAAATGGAGTTTGATCAAAGTTATTGTCAAACGTTGTTATAGCCCATTCTACGCTATCACCTCCATTTGCACTAATTTGCAACTCAGAATCTCCTTGAGTACCGTTACTCACCATACTGTTAGGCGCTATCATAGATACATAGACATCTGATGTACCATAAGAACCTAAATTTGTTGGTGAATTTGCTGAGCCAGGCTTGATTGAACCATCGGCTACCTGCTGTGCTAGTTTAGCACCATCTACTGCGATTAAAACATTAATTGTTGACATACGATTTTTGTTTAATATGACTTTCCTACTTTTAAAATAGGCTTTCGGAAAACGCCTTTGTAATCAAAAACCAATCGTAGCTACTTAATCGAATAAGTTTGTCTTTAATTACATTACAAATATTCAAATAGTATATCATTTATAGATACCACTAAATAGGTATTATTAATAACAGTTAATTATTTGCTTAAAAAATATTAAATATTGTTTTATACTGTTTTTAATAAAAGCAGATTGACTATACTTCAAGGCGTGCGTCACTCTTTTATTCTTACAAGCCATCGGTTACGACAAAGCGTTGGAGATAAATCTGATGAAGCTAAAACGGATGTTAGCTGATGGTTATGTTCAACTCCATTACTCATCAGTCGTATTCTACTGAGAAGATAGCAGCGAGTTGAAATTCTTGAAACACTACATGGAGCTGTTTGAATAACTATGATAGCTTGTTGATACAACTCTAAGAAAGGACAAAAATGACCATCACAGTTTGTGACAATACCAACAAAGGCAAAAAGATGCTTATCACTCCAACAACTTAAGCACATTTGCGCGGTATAATTTGCCAATTGGTACAGTATGTCCAGCCAATTGAATTCTGTTGCCTTCCACACTAACAATATGGAGCTTGGCAACAACAAAAGATTTATGCACCTGAATAAAATCAGAGGAAGCAAGTCGCGCTAATAAATCTGAGATTTTCTCTCTGACCAATAGCGTGTTATCTCTTAAAACTACCTTGGCATAATTGCCTGCGGCTTCAATATAGAGCACATCTGTCACCTTCACTTGAACATGTTTCTTATCACTGTAAAGAAAGATATGTTCGGGCTGGATGTTTTCTGCTTGTAGGTTGACTGGAGGAACAGTTGTTTTCACCTGAGTAGCTTTGTTTACTGCCTTTAAAAAGCGTTCAAAACCAAAAGGCTTTAAGAGGTAATCAGCAATTTCTAACTCATAACCTTCGAGTGCATATTCCCTATAAGCAGTCGTAACAATCACTTTGGGTGGATGGGTAAGCGTTTTCAGAAAATCGAAGCCCTTCAATTTGGGCATATTCAAATCCAGAAAAATTAAGTCGACTGTGTTTTCCCTCATGCAGTCGAGGGCTTCTAAAGCATCATAGCAATGTTTGACCAGTGACATATTCGGTAGCATATCACAATAGCCCTTGATAATCTCATGGGCCATGTGTTCATCGTCTATGATCAGGTATTTAATCATTTTCGCAATTGCAGTTGAGCCTTGAAGACTGAGTTTTCATTAGTAAATATGAGCTCATGCTTTTTAACATAAGCCAATTCTAGCCTACGTTTTAGGTTTTTCAAACCAATTCCGCTTTGCTCTGGAAGTTCATCGGCATCAAAATTATTTTCAATTTCAAAATCCACCACGTCCCTTTTTGAGTTTAACCGAATCTTGATAAAGGCATTCTCTCTGAGGTTTTCTACCCCATGTTTGAACGCGTTCTCTAATAAAATAATGAAGATTAAAGGCATTACTTTAGTCTCTTCATCATCAATATCGGTATTGAATTCTATGTCAATGCTTTTATGATAACGCATTTTATGAAGTTCAATATAGTTCTTTAAATAAGCGACTTCCTCTTTCAGTGACACTAGGCGCTTCTCCCCTTCATAAATACTGTAGCGCATCAAGTCGGATAGTTTTAGAATCAGCTGTTTAGATTTATCGATATCCTTGTCCACCATGCCGTACAGATTATTCAGCATGTTAAAAAAGAAGTGTGGGTTTACTTGACTCTGCAAATGGAGTAACTCGTTCTTTGTGTTTTCATGCTTCAACTTCAACACAGATTTCACCTGCATAATGATCCAGATGATTCCAGCCACGAGCAGAATGGCATAGTAGATAATCACGATAATGCTCAAAGCAGGTGGGTAATCACCCAGAAAAATTACAGACTCTTTCCCACCTATCGTCAATTCATAGGCAGTAATTCCCAAAGGAATGGCCACCGTAATAAAGATTACAATTTTAGCTAAGAGCCAATTATTTCGTTTCAGCATTGAAATCATTTTGAAAAATAAGAAGCTTGAAATGAAACACAGTCAAAATGTGATGAACATTCATTTTTCAGGGGCATACAACCAGCTAAACACAGAGAACACCTTCGTAGCCACTCCAGAATATTACGTCCCCAAACTCACTACACTTGTCACATAAATTTAAGTAGCATTTCCCTTTAGTAGATATTTACCGACCAGAAACCGAATATCCATTAAAGTTTATCAAGATGAAAAAAAGAATTTTCCGCTACTTAAAACACGTATCCCTCACCTTTTTAGTCCTCGCATTGCTCGCTATTGCATTTGGTTTATACCATGGCGCAAGTGCAAGTTATGGGCACAATCCATTGAGCATGTCTTTTGATGGCGAAGGCCCTTACGTTTTTTACAAAAACGATAGTACCCTGAATGTTAACTATATAAAAGGAAATAAAGACGATGGTTTCTATTTGGACCAAGCAGATTATTCTACCACAGAAGCAATCCCTGTCAGTTCCTTTTTCGCCTTGGACGCTACAACATTCAATTTTACGGTCAAGGCCGATTTTGAAACCCCGAAAAGCACTTATAACGATGGCAGTCCTATCCTCGCCATTTCTGATCTAGAGAGTGGCTATAAAACCTTTCGTGATTTTCTCATTAACAACAAGGTGATCGATCAAAACCTCAACTGGACATTTGGGAAAGGGCATTTAGTATTGGTAGGCGATTTTGTAGACAGAGGTTTTTCTACCACGCAACTGCTTTGGTTCATCTATAAACTAGAGCAAGACGCAGAAAAACAGGGTGGCAATGTGCATTTCATTATTGGCAACCATGAGTTAAAAAACATGCATGGCGACTATGAGGCCACAGAGCTTAAATACACCTATGTAGCGGCTATGCTAGGGAAAACACAAGCCAATTTATATGATTCCAATTCGGTTTTGGGGAAATGGATGGCCAGTAAAAATGTGATCGAATCCATTAACGGAAACCTCTTTGCCCATGGTGGCTTGCATCCAGACATCGTCAACCTCGGTATGTCATTGGATGAAATCAATGACTTTCTAAGGGCTAATTACCATACCGCCCCTTACCCGAAAGCCATCAAAAGTAAAACTGACCTTTTGCTCTCTACAAAAACAGGAATTTGCTGGTACCGTGGTTATTTCAAAGAAGACTTAACACAAGAAGATGTCGAAAAACCTTTGACTCAATTCAATGCCAAAGCCATTATCGTTGGCCATACGCTTCAGTCGAAAGTAAAAAGCTTTTACAAAGGGAAAGTGATTGGAATTGATGTGAAGCACCCAAAAGACTACCATAAAAACTGGCCTAGCAAAGACTCTGAAGGATTGCTTATAGAGGGTAATCAGTATTACCGAGTTTTTGATAATGGTGAAAAGGAAGGCCTATAGAATGTAGAAATTTAAAAAGTATTTTTACCTTAAAACATGATCAGTGATTTTGATAGTTATTATTTAAACAAAGAAGAGCCAAACAAAAGTTGTTTATTGGCTCTAAGAAGCCTTATTCTTAATCAGGGAAATGAAGTTACCGAAACTAAAAAGTACGGAATGCCTTGCTTCTGTTTTAAGAAGAAGATGTTTTGCTATCTGTGGACTGATAAAAAAACGGACGAACCCTATATTCTTTTTGTGGAAGGAAAACTATTAGATCACCCAAAGTTAGAAACCGGCACACGTTCTAGGATGAAAATTTTCAGAGTGAACCCCAATAAAGATTTGCCTAAAGACACCATAGAAATGCTTCTGAACTCTGCATTGGGTATATATAGAAAGGGAATAATTAAGACCAAATGAAGTTTAATCAGCCAGCCTACCCTACTGTCTATTTCAGTGAAAACATTTGGGTAAAGTGTCCAAAGTGTTCCGAACCTGCTTTGGTGCATTCCGAACCAAGAAAGTACAGCATCCCTTTCCCTTCAAATCATCAATCGAAATGCACTTGTAGTTCTTGTGGATTTCATCAATCTGGAAATGACCAATGGGCTGGTTATTTACAAGGTTTTGTAAATCAAAGCTGTGGCCATTGTGGTACGAAAGTTTGCCATCCCACAGAACCCACAAAAAAACCTTTTCCAAACACAAAGGTAACTTGCGAAATCTGTCAGCAAACGAGAGAATATGAGCTTGCATGGTACCGGTACAGGTCCGATAAACCTACCGACCCCTATTTTGGCTTCGACCTTTGGCTGCAAGTTGATATTAAACAAAATGTACTGTGGTTTTATAACCTCAAACACCTTAACTACTTAAGGGACTATGTAAGCGCAAAACTAAGAGAAGACAACGGTCGACATAAATACTCCATGATTACCAACCTTCCGCAATGGGTCAAGTCCTCTAAAAACCGTGATTTGATTGTAAAAAAGCTAAATAAATTGGAAGAAGACTTTATAAAGAAAACGGCTTAGCTTACTTCCCATTCTTCACCTTAATCACCTCTGCCATTACACTAAGAGCGATTTCTCTAGGTAATTTAGAGCCAATATCGATTCCAATTGGGGCATGAATGCTATCTACTTCTTCGGAACTAAACCCATATTCTTTTAACCTTTCTACACGCTTGGCATGGGTCTTTCTGCTGCCCAAAGCACCAATATAAGCCACATCAGACTTTAGTAGAATTTTCAAAGCCTCGTCATCTATTTTCGGGTCGTGAGAAAGAATTACGGCATAAGTATTTTTATCCAATTTTAAGTGAGGCAATACTTCCTGAGGCCATTGTACATGGATGGTTTGCGGTTTTACCTTATACTGGGTTTTGCTTGCAAAAGTAGCTCTAGGGTCAATTAACAGGGTTTCGAAACCAAACATATGCGCCAGCTCTGTCAGCTCTACGGTAATATGTGCAGAACCGATCAGTAACATGACAGGCTTTTTCGGAAACACCTGAACGAAATGATTCCCTGAACTTAACGCTTTGCTGTCTCCTTCATGGAAGGCCTGCTCCAGTTCAGGCAAAAGGGATTTTTCAAAAGTGGCTCCAGTGTTTTCTCCGTTGGCTTTGATGATGGAATACTGAGGGTTTTCTTCCAAAGTAGACAAAAGCATAAAGCCTTCGTCTTGATTTAAAAGTTCATCTATAATAGTCCAAATGGCTTCGGGATAAAAAGGTTGAACAAACACATCCAATGCTCCACCGCAGCTCAAACCTACTTCCCAAGCGTCAGCATCGGAAATACCAAAATGAAGCACTTCAGCCTTCTGGCTTTTAATAATTTCGACTGCCTTTTTCACTACAGCGCCCTCCACACAACCACCGCTCACCGAGCCCGTCATTTCTCCATTTTCAGAAATAATCAATGCAGAGCCCACTAGCCTTGGTGAACTTTTCCATGTATTGATTACCGAAGCTATGGCAAGAGTTTGCCCTTCTCTGTTTAATTTGCGTATACTTGAAATTATATCAATCATTGCTGGCCATTATTCACCCTAAAAACGAAGATACACTTGCTTTACGATAATCACGGCAGACAACTCAGATATTTGAGATTAGGAGTAACTGAAAGGTGCAACCTGCGCTGCTTTTATTGTATGCCCGAAGAAGGACTGAATTTCAGCCATCGAAGCCAAATTCTTTCTTTCGAAGAAATGGAAAGGCTGACGCGCATTCTGGCAGAAATGGGCATCAATAAGGTAAGGATTACGGGTGGTGAACCTTTCGTTCGTAAGGACATAATGGAATTGATTGAAACCATCAGCACCATTGAGGGCATTGATTCCGTAAACATTACTACCAACGGAACCAGCTTAACTGAGCATTTACCCAAACTCAAAGCGATTGGGATTGATGCGATCAACCTTAGCCTTGATTGCTTGGATAAAGAGCGGTTTCTAAAAATCACAAGAAGAGACGAATTTGATCAGGTAATGGATTCGTTTCATGCGCTGATGGACTCAGGAATTACAACCAAAATCAATATGGTGGTAATGGAAGAGCACAATATTAATGACATCATTCCTATGTGCGAACTCACTTTACAGCACAAGGTAAGCGTTCGTTTTATTGAAGAAATGCCTTTCAACGGAGGTGGAAAGAAGTTCACGTCAATCACCTGGAATGCCCGTCAAATTCTCGCGCATATTCAAGGCCATTACCCTAATGTTGAAAAACTTCCTGATCCAGAAAGTTCCACTTCACTCAATTATCAATTACCGAATGCCAAAGGAAGTTTCGGAATTATTCCAGCCTATACACGTACCATTTGCCATTCCTGCGACAGAATAAGGTTAACGCCAAAAGGTGAACTAAAAACCTGTCTTTACGATGGTGGTAGCTTCAGTTTTAGAGATTTTATGCGGGCTGGTGCTACGGATGAAGAAATTAGAAATCAATTCAGAACGCTGTTCAATAACAGAGCAAAAGACGGGTTCGAAGCCCAACAAAAATCATCAAATCCTTTTGAATCAATGGCCACCATTGGCGGATAAAATCACCTTATGGAATTCATTCAGTTTACAGAAGCACTTAATATTGTTAAAAGTCACCCTTTCGTTCCTTTGGTTAAACAAAGAGAATTGAAGGACTGTGTAGGTCTAATTTTAAACGAAGACCTCAAAGCCGATCGTCCCTTCCCTCCTTTTGACCGAGTAACAATGGACGGAATTGCCATTGCCTTTTCCGAGTTTGAAAAAGGGCAACGTAGCTTTAAAATCGAAAAAACTATTCCGGCAGGCACACCAGAATACACCGTCAAGAATACAGCTAAATGTGTCCAGATTATGACGGGTGCTATGATGCCCATCGGTCTCGATACCGTTATTCGTTATGAAGACATAACGATTACAGATGATACGGCAACCGTTAATATTGAAACGGTTAAGCCTCAACAAAACGTCCATTTCAAGGGAATGGATAAACAATCGGGTGATATCCTTCTTAAAAAAGGAATTCGATTAGGTGCTCCTGAAATGAATATTTCAGCAGCCATTGGAAAGGCTGAACTTTCGGTACTTATTCTACCCAAAGCTGTAATCATCACCACTGGCGATGAATTAGTGCCTATAGAAACCACACCTGAAGCGCATCAAATTAGAAGGTCTGGCAATTACGGAGTTCAGGCCTTACTCAATCAATATGGCATAGAAACCTCCATGCATCATATGAATGACAACAAGGCTGTGATGAAAGAAGATTTGGCAGCCTTGATCGAAACCTATCAATGCATTGTTTTATCGGGTGGTGTGTCGAAGGGAAAGTTTGACTATCTGCCTGAAATTTTAGAGGAACTGGGAGTTCAGAAGCATTTTCACAAAGTAAATCAGCGACCAGGAAAGCCTTTTTGGTTTGGTACTGCACCCAATGGAACCACCATTTTTGCCTTGCCAGGCAATCCAGTTTCTTCATTTATGTGCACCTCGGTATATATTCAAGCCTGGGTAAATGCTTCGCTGAAAGTTGAATCAAAAAACATTAAAGTTAAACTCAATAAAGAAGTCAATTTCCCTCCCCCACTTACCTACTTTTTAGAATGCGCCATTGCCATTGATGAAAACGGAACCTTAACGGCTTCACCATTTATCGGACATGGATCGGGAGATTTCGCTAATCTTGCTGTGGCCGATGGTTTTGTAATTCTTCCTGCTGAAAAGTCGGTTTTCAAAGCAGGAGAAGTCTATGATTTTGTACCTTTTAGAAATCTGTTTTAAATCATGAGCAAAGAATTCACCCATATAGATCGGAATAAGCCCACCATGGTAGATGTTGGCGATAAAGCGGAGACCAAACGTACCGCCATTGCTCAAAGCATTGTCCAACTGCCAGAAGAAATGAAGGCTCATATTGCTGAAGGTGAAATCAAAACTTTAAAAGGCCCTGTTTTTCAAACCGCTATTATTGCCGGCATTCAAGGAGCAAAGAGAACTTCAGAATTGATTCCACTTTGCCATAATCTGCCCTTGAGCAAAGTTGAAATTGACATTAAACTGTTAGAAAATCTTCAGGTTGAAATTACCTGTGAAGCCAGAACCTTTGGGAAAACTGGGGTTGAAATGGAGGCTTTGACAGGCGCTTCAGTGGCTGCCTTAACGGTTTATGATATGTGCAAAGCATTTTCTCATAATATCGAAATTGAAAACACCCGTTTGATCAAAAAGACAGGCGGGAAAAGTGATTTTGGTCAAGCTTAACTTTGAATTGAATTCTTACAGATTTTAATAGCTTTGAGCTTATGCCTCATGTAATGTTTACATCTACCCTCAAAACCTTCTTCCCTAACTTAAAGGAAGAATACATTGAAGCGGACAGCATTGAAACACTTCTTTCGGAACTAGAGAAAAAACACCAAGGAATACAAGGTTATTTGGTTGACGAAAAAGGTCAGATCAGAGAACACGTTAAGTTCTATATTGACGATGAACCTTATGATGAGAAGGCACATTCAGCACTACCAAAATCGGCTCAGATTCACATAATACAAGCCATATCAGGAGGATAATGAAGTTAGCAGTAGGCACAGACAAGGGCTTGCTTATTTTCAAGCAAGCAGTAAACAGCGAATGGGTTTTGGCCGACATTCACTTTATAGGAATGCCTATTGGTGCTTTTCATACCGATAAAAATCAACATTGGTGGGTAGCGATCAACCACAAACACTGGGGGCCAAAGGTTTATGTTTCAGCAAACATGGGTGAAACCTTTACTGAAGTGAGCAGCCCCAAATTTTCAACAGAAAGCCCCTTTACACTCAAATCCATTTGGACGATTGAATCTCAAAATATTGGCAATATTCAACGTCTCTATCTTGGTGCTGAACCCGCTGCCTTATTTTATTCTGATGATTTAGGCAAAAGTTGGAACGAAATGAATGGCCTCAGCAACCACCCTTCTCGCGCCAGTTGGCAAGGCGGTGGAAAAGGAAGCAACTCCCCATTTTTACATACCGTTCTTTCCAGCTTAGAAAATAAAGACCATTTAATCGTAGGCATTAGCTGTGCTGGCGTTTTTCAAACTTTTAATGACGGCATTACTTGGCAACCGACCAATACGGGACTCAAAGCTTTCTTTTTACCCAATACAGAAAGCGTAGTAGGCCACGATCCGCATACGATTTGTCAATCAAAAACAAACCCCAATGTGCTTTGGCAACAAAACCATTGTGGAATCTATCGCTCTGAAGACCTCGGGAAAACTTGGCAAGACATTACTGACCAGAATGAGAAAGCAGTGTATGGTTTTGCGATGGTCATTGCGGAAGACAATGATTATGAAGCTTGGGTAATTCCAGCACAAAGCGATCATTTAAGGATTCCACATGAGCAAAAACTAGCCGTTTATTATACAAAAGATGCTGGGAAAAACTGGGAGTCGCTCGAAAATGGACTTCCTAACCCCGCTTTTGATTTGGTTTTGCGCGATGCAATGGACGTTAAGGGTGATGCTTTGGCTTTCGGCACCAATAATGGCAACCTCTATACCTCAATGGACAAAGGCCAGCATTGGACAACCATAAGTCAGAACTTGAGTGCGGTACGGTGTGTAGCTTTTATTTCTGAATAGAATCGAGCTTAAGTCCCTTGTATCTGGCAGTTCTGGTCCTTTAACAATTCTTCGATACGATTCAAGTCTAAGCTATCCACAGTGTTTTTGAAGTTGGCCTTGTATTCTTGTACTAACTCCTTTCTTTTCATGGCCTCTAAAAAGCGTCTCATGTCCTCTCTGGTTTCTAAAATTAATCCTGGGACTGGTATAGCCTTTTTAGAAGTTGCATCTAACCGTACCATGGTAAAATAAGAAGAATTGGTATGTCTCACTTCTCCTGTAATAATACTCTCCGCTTCAACCCTTATTCCTACAGTAACAGAAGATGTACCGACATGATTTACAGAAGCATGTAAATGCACCAAATCGCCCACCTCAACAGGTGCTAAAAAATCAACTACATTCATCGAAGCAGTAACACAATATCCACCTGCATGTTTAGCAGAACAAGCATAAGCTACCTTATCCATCAAAGACAGAATGGTACCTCCATGTATCTTGCCTCCAAAATTGGCATAAGATGGAATCATTAATTCCGTAATGAGGGTCTTTGAATAGTTAACGGTGCGATAGATTGATTTTTCCATATAAGCAGTATACTGAGTTAGGCTAAAGATGACAAAAGTTTTTATATCAGGTAGTATCTATTTTGGCTTTTCGAAACGAAATTCGATAACAGAGGCTTAAGTTTTTGGGTAAAACCCTCTAAAATAACAATTTATTTACTGTTATTTAATTCAAACCTATTGCAGATTCTGTAAAATGCGAGACTATTCGTATATTGCGGCATATCTGCGCAAATGAGACTCCTGAAATTTATTCCTTTTTGTTTTTTTATAATCCTGTGTGTTAGCTGTAATGCTCAAGACAATAGGGCCGATCAAATTAAAATGGCGTTGTTGGCAGCTCCTGTTGAAGTGAGAGATGGTGCTCATGTTTATGGATTTGACAATGACGGAAAGTTCATCACATTGCGTGAAGGAACCAATGGTTTCATTGTTCGTTCTGACGATCCCAATCAAGAAGGCTTTGAAGTAGTATGTTATGGAGTTGATGCCGAACCTTTTATGGCCCGTGGGCGTGATTTAAAATCGAAAGGAAAAGGCCGAGGAGAAATACTGAATATAAGAGAAGAAGAAGCAGAGGCCGGCACCTTAAAAATGCCTAATTACGGTTCTGTGCTTCATATTTATTATGGCAAAGATGCCAAATACAATCCTGAAACGGAAGAAATTGAAGGCGCAAGTTATAGATATGTGATCTATACACCGAATGCCACTCAGGCCTCTACAGGCTTACCTCTAAGACCTAATGGCCCAGGCCATCCGTGGTTGATGTTTCCTGGAACACACCGGGCTCATATAATGATTACCCCTCCTGAGGGAAACTAAAATCTATAGAATTTACATAAAGTAGGGCTCGATGAGCATGATTCAACACCCTGCTTTTTTGAAATATTTTGTTTAATTGAACGGATTTCTAATCCAAAAAAGAAGTTATGACAGCAGAATCTAAAGGTTCAAAGTACGATGAGAAAATTGAAGAAGTAATTAGCAAGCTTTTGCGCAGAGGTTACACTGACATAAAAGCTACTATTGAACCTTATGAAGTACCTGCAAGTATCGTAGGCCAAAATCACGAGTCTGAATTGATTCCAGATATTACTGGTGAAAAATGGGGTGGAAAAGGATACTTCGAAATTTCTAAAAAAGATGTTGACCCAAGCGAATTGGCCAGTAAATGGAAGGTGCTTGAGTTATTGGCTAAAATGAAAAGTGGTGAATTCCAGATTTATGTTCCTCACGGTAGCATGCAGTTTACACAACGAATTATAGACAAGTATAACATTCAAGCCGAGCTTGTGAAAATCTAAATTGACTTTGAGTAGATCAACTCGAAAGAGCTTCTGAGTATTCAGGAGCTCTTTTTTTGTGTCTAATAAAATTATTCTGAAGTTTTGCCTGCAACAAAACCAGTACTCCAAGCAGCTTGAAAATTAAAGCCTCCCGTTACTCCATCTACATCTATCACTTCGCCTGCAAAGAATAAACCGGGACATTTTCTACTTTCCATGGTGTTGAAATCCACATCAGAAAGGGCTACGCCTCCAGAAGTAACAAACTCCTCTTTAAAGGTGGTTTTTCCTTTCACCTCATAAGTATCATTGAGCAGTAGATTAATTAACCTATTGAGGTTTTTCTTACCAAGTTCCGCCCAAATGCCCTCTCCATCTATTTCTACTTTCTCTAAAAAGAAATCCCAAAGTCGATTAGGTAAATCCAACGGATTCTTATTCCTAATTTTCCTTTTCCCTATCGTTTGAAGTGAATTAACAAACCAAGTTCGCAACTCTTCTTCATTCATTGTTCCCAACCAGTTGACCTGAATTTTAAAATCATAATTAAGATCTGAAAGCACACGGGCACCCCATGCAGAAGTCTTTAATATGGCTGGCCCGCTCATTCCCCAATGGGTAATCAGCAATGGCCCCGATTGCTGCAATTTAGTGCCCTGAACACGCACCGTAGCACTTGGAACAGATAGTCCCATTAAGTTCTTAATGGATTCTTTGGGCATATTGAAAGTAAACAATGACGGAACTGGAGTAATTATTTCATGCCCTAAAGCTTTCAACCAGTCAAAGCCTTGTGCTTTTGGGCTTCCGCCAGAAGCAACTATTACCTTATCGAAATACTGAGTCTTGTCTCCAATTTTTAAATCAAAGCCAGGGTTTTTAGACTGAATAGAATTGACATTGGCATTAACTACTACTTGAATACCAAGCTTATTCGCTTCCTTTAAAAAACAATCGATAATCGTTTGCGAGTTATCTGTAATCGGAAACATTCGGTTATCAGCTTCAGCCTTTAGCTGTACTCCTCTTTCTTCAAACCACGCCACTGTGTCGGTTGTGGTAAACTGTCCAAACACTTTCTTAAGCTGCTTGCCGCCTCTTGGATAGAATCTAACTAAGTCATTATTATTGAAACAGGCATGCGTTACATTACAGCGCCCACCTCCAGAAACCTTTACTTTAGAGAGCAACTTCCCTGTTTTCTCAAAAATGACCACCCTAGCATTGGGTGAATGGGTTTTACAAGAAAAGGCGGCAAAAAATCCTGCCGCCCCTCCTCCAATAACTGCTATATTTTGGGGCATGCCCAAAGATATAAAGACTAATTCAATGCCTTACTCTATCCTTAAAGTTTCAACAGGGTTTGAACTGGCCACACGATAAGACTGAAAACTGACAGTAAGCAAGGCAATGAACCAAGAGCCTACACCTACAATCAAGAAAATACCGACTCCAATACTTACGCTATAGGCGTAACCTGCTAACCATCCCTCCATTAAGTAGTAAGTAATTGGTGCAGAAATAAGAAATGCGATCAAAACCAGGGCTGTGAATTTCTTTGAAAGAATCATTACTATTTCGCTTACAGAAGCACCTAAAACTTTTCTAATTCCCATTTCTTTTAGTCTTTGCTTTACAGTGAATGAAGCCAAACCGAAAAGCCCTAAAGAAGCAATAATAATGGCCAAGACAGACAAAATGCTGATTACTTTGGTAAGCTGCTGCTCAGACCTGTACATTTTATCAATGTGGTCGTCTAAAAATTGATATTCGAATGGACGCTGAGGGAAAAGTGTAGACCATACCGACTCTATTTCAGCAAGCCCTTCTTGGATATTATCTGCTTTGAGCTTTACATTCACCTCACTCCAACCCCATTCTTGATAGGAAAGAAAGAGCGGATCGACTTTCAGATTTAATTTATTGTAATTGAAGTTTTTTACCACTCCCACAATCGCCCCTAAAGTATCCATGCCATCGTAATGAAAGGCCATACCCAATACCTCTTTACCGCCAGCTCCCAGTTCTTTTGCTAATGATTCATTTACAACAAAACTTAAACCTGCTTTATCATTGGCGTACTCTTCACTCAAAGCCCTTCCTTCTACTACTTCCATCTCATAGAAATCCATAAAGTTATGATCTACTACTACAGAAGAAGTAACTCCCGTTATTAATGCTGTATCCGACCTATACTGCATTCCATTTTGATGTAGGTTATTGCCCAAGCGCTGTTTAGTAGCCGTTACATTGGTAATGTTTTTCTGGCTCATTAGCTCGGTTTTCAACAAATCATATTTGGTATTTGTATCGCTATACATATTTACAGCAACAACTAAATCCTTTTTAAAACCTAAATCGAGATTTTGCATATAATTGAGCTGTTCAGTGGCCAAAACGGTACCAATGATAATTGTAATGGCAATAGCATATTGAAACACTACCAATGCATTCCTAAAAAACGACTTTCCTGATTTCATTCCACTTCCCTTTAGAGCCATCACCGTATTGAAGCCAGACATTACCAAAGCAGGATAAACACCTGACAGCAACCCTATGGTCGTAGTTACAATCAAAACAAGGGCTAGGTTAATGGGTTGGAAAAAGAGACTCAGGTCAAGATTTCTATCAATAATTCCGTTGAGTGGAGCTATTGCCGCCCAGCTCAATAAAAAGGCAATACCCAATGCGATGAAAGATAACATGATGGACTCCATCATAAACTGCCCAGTAATTTGACCTTTGAATGCACCTATGGATTTTCTAACACCTACTTCTCTAGATCGGGTAGCCGCTCTGGCTGTAGACAGATTCATAAAATTGATACTGGCAATGAGCAAAACGAAAAATGCCAGAATCAGAAAAATATTCACTGAGCTACGGTCGAATTTCTTATGGTTATAATAATCGTGGGTTATGTCCATTGAACCTAAATGAACATCAGATAGAGGTTGAAGGAATAAAGAGTATGAATTCAAAATATCCTCTCCCAAATACTTCACTAAGAAATCGTCAAGCTTGGCTTCCAGTTTCTCAGCGTCAGCATTATCTGCCAACTGAATGTAGGTATTTAAAAAATTCCATCCCCAGTTCCCTCTATTTTCCTCCTCCCAAAGTTTTGTACTGACCAAGGCATCAAATTGTAAATGAGAGTTATCAGGAGTATCGGCAAAAACACCAGCAACTTTCATCTGATTTTCTCTGTCATCATCCACATCAATCAGTTGGCCCATAGGGTTTTCATTACCAAAAATCACTTTAGCCAGTGATTCGCTTATGATGATATTATTGGGTTCTTCAAAAACAGTTGCCTTATTCCCTTCAACAAGTTTGAAGTCAAACATTTTCAAAAACGAAGTATCAACACGAGCTAAATTTTCAGCATAATAGGGTTGATTATTATGTTTCAACAAAGTTCTATTCGTTCCCCAAAATCTGGCAAAATCAATCACTTCTGGGTAATCCAGCAGCAGGCTTGACCCCATTGGATACATTGAAAGCGCTACTTTCTGTTCTGAAACGGCTCCAAAACTTTGCACCTCGTCTAGTCGATAGATATTGGCCTTCTTTTCATGAAAGCCATCGAAGCTGAGCTCGTTGTTTACAAAAAGAAGAATGAGAAGGCAGGAAGCCATACCTAAAGCAAGCCCAAAAATATTAATGAATGAATAGCCCTTGTATTTGAGCAAATTTCGGAAGGTAATTTTTAAATAGTTTTTGTACATGACCAGTGGATTATAAAATGTGAGTTTTCGTTTTAAGTTGAAGTTGCGAAGCGAGCAAAGCACATCAATGAAGTATAGCCACTTGGCTTTCGCTGTGCTCATTTCATTCAATCGCTCATGAAAAAGTTCGGCTAAATCACCTTCTACCTCATCGTAGATTTCATAGGCAATAATCCGTTTCAGTAGTTTCCTTAGTAGTAAAGGAGGTGCTTGTTGTTTCATTCTTGAGTTGATAGTTGCGGAATAACACTCCAAAAAGACTGACGCAGCGATTGGGCTTCTCTCAAAGATTTAAAGCCGTAAGCGGTAACCTTAAAAAAACGCTTGCTTTTTCCTCCCCTAGTTTTAGTTGCCCCTCCTACACTGGATTCTAAAAAGCCCTTTTCTTCTAACCGATAAAGAGCGGTGTGGATGGCGCTAATATTTACTTTTCGATCGGCCTTCTCTTCAATTTCGCTTTTTACTACCACAGCGTAAGCGTTATCATTGAGTGCGGCAACTGCCAAAAGCACTAGTTCTTCGAATTCTCCTAGGTGTGTTCCTCTCATTGGAATAACATTATCATCACTTTTGTAAACAATATACTCATGTAATTTGGAAAAGGTTGCCAAACATCTTGATTTATTTAAAAAGATATTGAACCACATAGTGTGCAACTAGTTCCATAGCATGTAGAAAAAGCCTCACAGTAATTCAGAACACTATATTTTTAGACCCGAGCACATCTTTATTTAACACACTAAATCACAAACACTTACAATCATTCCGTTTCCAGGTTTCCTTCTATGGTATGGCTGTTGCAACTATAATGGCACAACACTAAATCAAAAAATTATGAGCGCAACAACAGATAAAATCAGAGGAAATTGGAATCAACTTAAAGGTAAAGTGAAACAAAAGTATGGTGAGCTTACCGATGATGATTTAACATATGCTGAAGGACAGGAAGACGAATTGCTGGGTAAAATTCAAAAGAGAACTGGCAAGACTAAAGAAGAAGTGAAAGACTTCATCGACTCCCTTTAGTATGAAGTAGCCCAGTAGAAAACCTACTGGGCTCACCAATGATGAATTCTAAGCATTCACTAAAACAGTCTACACTAAACAGATGTAGGCTATAATGATGTTGCACTTTATGTCTATGTCTGGACAGAATCATTCTTACAAAAAATCAAAGCAAACAGAAATGGAAAACTTAAAAGGAAAAAGAGTAGCCATTTTAGCTACAAATGGCTTTGAAGAATCAGAGCTAACATCTCCTAAACAAGCTTTAGAGAAAGCTGGAGCTACCGCCCATGTTGTCGCTCCTAAGAGCGGAACGATTAAGGGCTGGAACAATGGAAACTGGAGTAAGGAAATTAATGTAGATGCAATTCTGGATGAGGTAAAATCATCCGACTACCATGCCTTGGTGTTACCGGGTGGGGTTATTAACCCAGATTTTTTAAGACGGGATGACAAGGCAATTGAGTTTATCAGGAGTTTTTTTAAGGCCCACAAACCAGTTGCTGCTATTTGCCATGGCCCTCAAATGCTAATCGAGGCAGAAGTAGTAGAAGGCCGTAAAATGACATCCTTCCCCTCTATTCGAAAAGACCTTGAAAATGCTGGTGCACATTGGGTTGATATGGAAGTAGTAGTGGATGAAGGATTAGTAACATCCCGTAGTCCAGAAGATCTAAATGCCTTCAACGCCAAAGTAATTGAAGAAGTGGCCGAAGGTAAGCACAAGGAGCAAACAGTATAAACACCGTTTGAATCTTGATACTCAAAAGAATATAGGTTGCCTTGAAAGTAGATAGAAGTTTGCGTTGTAAGCAAGTTTTTGGTTTGATAATCTACTTCTAGGCGGCCTTTTTTTAGTCTTCACGAAGGGCATTAATCAATTCTTGTTTATTCATCTTAGAACGCCCCTCAATTCCTACTTGCTTCGCTTTATCATAAAGATCAGCTTTGGTACGTTCTTCATAAGGTTTAGCCTTTCCTCCCCTTACCCCGCTATCGGGCGTATTGGCAATTCTAGCAGCCTTTTCTTTACTCATCCCTTGGTCTCTCAGGGCTTCGTATTGTTTTTCATTTTTAATTCTTGGCATCTTTTTCATGATTATAAAATTTGGTCCAATTCATCTTATACTATCCCTATACCAAAAATACATCCTCCTGAAAATTAAATACTTAAGATATCTGATCGTGGTAATCATTACGCAATGTGTAGAACAGAACAAGCAAACACAGCGGCATTATGATCTCCCCCTGATAAACAATTCAACATATTCAAGTTAACCTAGTTATACTCTTTAAAGAAAACCTTATGATTATGAATGACATAGATTTTACAGCCCTAAAAGCACTATATATTAATTGCACACTTAAGAAATCGCCCGAAGAAAGTCATACTGATGGACTTATGAAGGTTTCGATGGACATAATGGAAAAGGAAGGCGTGACTGTTGATCACATGCGCTTGGTAGATCATGAAGTAGCCTTTGGTGTTTACCCCGATATGACCGAGCATTGCTGGGAAAAAGACGAATGGCCAGAACTGGTAAAGCGTGTTTTAGAAGCTGACATCCTCATTGTAGGTACGCCTATTTGGTTAGGTGAAAAATCATCGGTAGCTCAAAAACTGATTGAGCGTCTTTATGCCATGAGTGGCATGCAAAACGATAAAGGACAATACCTTTTTTATGGCAAAGTGGGTGGCTGCGTAATTACAGGCAATGAAGACGGTGTAAAACATAATGCCATGTCCATTCTGTACGCACTACAGCATATTGGTTATTCTGTTGCTCCGCAATCTGATTGTGGCTGGATAGGAGAAATTGGTCCAGGCCCTAGTTATTTAGATAAAGAAGCCAATGCCAGCCAAAACGACTTCACCAACCGAAATACTACTTTTATGACCTACAACCTTTTGCACTTGGGTAAAATGCTAAAAGAAGCAGGTGGCTATTCTGCCTACGGAAATTCTAGAAAAGATTGGGATAACGGCAACAGATGGAGTTTCGAGAATCCAGAATACAGGTAGTGCGTTTAGCTAAATGGTGAGCCAAAAGATGATGTCCACTCTCCTATTCATTCGTCTTCCATAATTGGTAGAGTTATCATAAGTAGGGTTAAAAAGACCAAAGTCTTTAATTTCTATCGACTCTTTTTTAATGCCTTTATTTTCTAAAAGCAGTTTTATAACCGATTGACTTCGTGCTTCAGAAAGTATCTCATTGTATTCACTTCCGCCTACATTATCAGTGTGGCTATGTACAGTAATCAAAAAATTATGAATACTCGGAATAGAGTCAAGGAAAGCCAGTAACTGTTTAGATTGCTGTGAATTAACATAAGAACTTCCTCCTCCAAAGTAAACACTTCGGATATACGAGGGTTCTCCTGTATTCTGCCCCTTTGTAGAAAAGCAAACGAAAACCAATATGATGACAATGAGGCTCTTCACTCCCCTTAATTTATGGCATAAAAACGATTTATGCATGTTTAATAAAACCAAAGGTAAAGAGCAACCCATATTTTTCTGATATTCGGTAATTTTAACGGTTTATATGAAGAAGCTTATCGTAATAATGGGCATTTCAGGCTCAGGAAAAAGCACAGTAAGTGAGGCTTTGTCTAAATCCTTACACCTTCCTTATTTGGATGCAGATGATTTTCATTCGAAGGCCAACTTGATGAAAATGAGCAGCGGAATTCCATTAACGGATGAAGACAGGTGGCCTTGGCTAGCCTCTATTGTAGAACACATTCTAAATGCACACCGATCGGAATTCATTTTGGCTTGTTCGGCATTAAAGCAATCTTATAGAGATTACCTTTCTCAAAGGTTAGCGATTACATGGGTGTTTTTGGAAGTAACTGAAGACGAAGCTTTATCTAGGTTAGCAAATAGAAAGCCTCACTACATGCAGGCTAGTTTAATTCAATCGCAATTGGCTACGTTGGAAACTCCAAAAACCGCTATAACTATAAATGCTAAAAACAAAATTTCAGTAATCATCAATGAAATAGAAGTCCATATTCAAAAGGATTGGGATCATTTTCTTCAAAATTGAATTACATTAAGTATTTTCACAAAGCGCTTACTCCTGCCCTATGGAAACTAAAATCAAAGATCTTCTATACGACCCCACCATCAGTAAATTGGTTATGCTCTTTCTTGGCATCACCATTATTTGGATCCTTATCAAATTTATCCAGAGCAGGTTTATTGGAAAAATAAAGGCAGCCGACAATCGACACAGGACTAAAAAACTTGCAAGCTTCATTGGCTATTTTCTTACCATCATTTTAATCACAACTATTTATAGCGACCGTCTGGGCGGTTTTGGGGTTGCATTGGGAGTTGCAGGTGCTGGAATTGCTTTTGCCTTGCAAGAGGTAATTACCAGTGTAGCTGGCTGGTTGGCAATTGTATTTGGTAACTTTTATAAAACTGGCGACCGTGTTCAGTTGGGCGGAATCAAGGGTGACGTGATGGACATTGGTGTTTTGCGCACCACCCTTATGGAAGTTGGGCAATGGGTAAATGGCGACCTATATAATGGTAGAATTGTAAGGATTTCAAACAGTTTTGTGTTTAAAGAGCCTGTTTTTAATTACTCGGCAGACTTCCCTTTTTTATGGGACGAAATACAAATCCCACTTAAAACTGAATCTGATTACAAATATGCAAAGGACACTTTTCTTGCTATTATGGAAGAATCCTTAGGTGATTTTGCGAAGAATTCTCAAGCAGCTTGGAATCAAATGACGCAAAATCTATATGTCGAAAACGCACAAATTACCCCAATGGTAAGTATGTCATTTGATGAAAATTATATGGCCTTTACGCTGAGGTATATTGTAAACTATAAAATGAGAAGAAGCACAAAAGACATGCTGTACATTAAAATTTTAGAAGCCATTAGGGCAAGTAATGAAAAAATAAAAATAGCTTCTGCCTCTATAGAAGTAACCACCGTTAAAAACGATTAGAGCTTTCTCCTAATGGAAATTAAGACCTATAAAAACCCAGAAACCACAGCAAAAGCCTTTGCTGATTATTTGTGTGAAAAACAGGCGACCGCAAACCGAATTAATATTGCTCTTTCGGGTGGTTCTACCCCAAAACTCTTGTTTGAGCTTTTGGCTAAAAAGTATTGTGAGAACATAGAATGGAACAAATTTCACTTTTACTGGGGTGATGAACGATGTGTACCTCCTACTTCTGGCGAAAGTAACTATGGTATGACACACGAGTTTCTTTTTCAGCATATTAAAATAGAGGAAGAAAATATTCACAGGGTTTTCGGTGAAAATATACCGAACGAAGAGGCCCTTCGATACGGTCAATTGATTACAGAAAATTTACCTTCAATCAATGGACTTCCACAGTTTGATTTGATCATACTCGGTTTGGGAGAAGATGGCCATACAGCTTCAATTTTTCCTCATCAAATGGAATTGCTTACTTCAAAAGAAGTGTGTGAAGTAGCGGAGCACCCAACATCTGGTCAAAAGAGAATTACACTTACAGGATCAGTAATTAGTAATGCCAAAGAAGTTTGCTTTTTGGTAACTGGCCAAGCCAAAGCTGAAAAAGTGAATGAGATTTTAAACATCACGGGTGATTGCCAACTTTATCCAGCATCTTACATCAAGCCTACTCATGGTGAATTGGTTTGGTATTTAGATAAGGCAGCTTCAGGAAAGTAAGAGATCATAACTTCAATCTTTCACTCTCCAATATACCCAAAGTAGTTTTGTTCTAAAGCCAATTAAAAACTATCACTCTGACGGTAAGCTTCAATCACCGCTTCTTCGCCCTTTCTTCCAGACATAGAGTTGCCATGCTCCATTCCTACTACTCCTTTAAATCCTTTGGAATGAATATGCTTAAACACATTCTTGTAGTTGATTTCACCTGTGGTTGGCTCTTTTCTTCCGGGGTTATCTCCTACTTGGAAATAAGCAATCTCGTCCCAACTCAAATCTATATTGGGAATAAGATTTCCTTCTTGAATTTGCTGATGATAGATATCGAAAAGAATTTTGCACGAAGGGCTATTAACCGCTTTGCAAACTTCAAAAGCCTGAGCAGATTTCGTAAGAAAAAGCCCCGGGTGATCTCTGAAATTGAGCGGTTCAAGCACCATGGTTAAACCGTGCGGCTCCAAAATAGCTGCCGCTTGCTTTAATGACTCAATCACATTGGCAGTTTGATAACCCATGTCTTTCCGCAAATCTACATGCCCGGGAACCACAGTCATCCATTTGGCATTCACCCTTTTGGCTACTTCTACAGATTCTTTGATTTCCTTCAGAAATTGATCTCTCCAATCTTGTTTACCAGAAGTCAAATTTGGTTCCGTCCAAAAAATGGTGTGCGCTACAAAAACTCCCATGGTCATTCCATGTTTTTCCATTTTACTGGCAATTTGCTTTTGTTCATCTACGCTTCGGCCTTTCATTCCATTGTCTTCCATGGACCTAAAACCCGATTCGTGCATAAAGTCCAATTCGTTCAAAACACCACCAGAGGCCGAACTTCTGAACATTCCAAAATGTGGCGCATAGTTCAGTTTAAACGTTCCGCTTTGGGTTGTTGCATCGGCAAAGGCACTATATGGATTTGCAACCAAAGCGGCTGATGCGCCAAATAAGCCTGTCTTAAAAAAGTTTCTGCGTTTCATGTTTTGGATTTAAAAGAATCTTGTTTTGCCCGGAACAGCAGCAGGATAAACTCCATTGGCATCAGGTAAAATTGGGGCTTCATCATTAAATGAATTGAGATCTGGAACTAACTTTAAATCGCTAGCCATGGCTTCATCCCAAGTAATCACTTGCCCAGAGTAAGTTGCCATTCTGCCCATGATGGCGGTCATGGTACTTTCAGCTCCATAATCAACATCATCTAAACGATGCTCTCCTGCCTTTATAGCCGCAAATAACTCATTATGCTCTTGCTGATATGGATTAATATCGTTCTCTCCATTGTAGTTTAAAATAGACTGACCATTTCTTCCTTTTACAATTCCAATATTTCCACCGTTCACAGTAATATTCCCTTTAGTGCCTTGGAAAACCTCTTCCACTCTATTCATACATCCTCGCTGATGTCTACATTGGCTAGAGATTACTTGACCTTCTGGGTATACAAATTCTACAAAATGGTGGTCGAAAATATGGCCGGTATCTTTTCCAATTCGAGTTTCTCGCCCTCCCATACCTTGCGCGGAAATTGGGCTTGCACCGATGTACCAGTTGGCCACATCTATATTATGGATGTGTTGTTCTAAAATATGATCGCCACAAATCCAAGTGAAGTAATACCAATTTAGCATTTGGTATTCAAGCTCGGTTTGTCCTGCTACGCGTGGCCTTGTCCAAACACCAGCGCCATTCCAATACACCTGCCCCGATACAATATCGCCTACACTGCCACTTTTTATTAGTTTTTCTACTTCTCTATAGTTCTTCTGATAGTGTCTTTGCAGTCCTACTACTACGTTCAACTTCTTTTGGCGGGCTAGCTTGCCTGCTTCCAGTACTCGCTTAATTCCTACCACATCAGTTGCAACGGGCTTTTCCATAAACACATGCTTGCCTTGCTGTACTGCATATTCAAAATGTTGAGGGCGAAAGCCCGGAGGAGTAGTCAAAATAACTACGTCAGCCATATCAATGGCTTTTTTATACCCATCAAAACTGGTAAACTTAGAGGCTTCCGTTACTTTCACCTTTCCTTGCTCTCCGTATTTTGCCGATAAGCCTTTAAAGCTTTCTTCCAGCCTATCCGCAAATACATCGGCCATAGCCACCAACCTCACATCAGCATCGGCCTCAATGGCTTGGGAGGCAGCACCCGTTCCACGTCCGCCACAACCTACAAGTGCTACTTTAATTTCTGCTGCTCCGCCCACAAAGGCACTCATTGAAATGGGCAGTGCGCTTAACAAGGCACCCGTTCCTGCCACTCGTGCGGTAGTTTCAAGAAATTTCCTTCTGGTAGTAAAGTTTGTTTCAGTAAAGTCTTTCATAACATTTCGATTAATATTCTTTAATAGGTTTACCCCAATATTTTTCCCACTCAGCTTTAGGAGGGGCTACTTTTGGTCTTACAATGCGAAATCCAACATGGGTGGCATCAGTTAACCACCAAAGGCTTTTAGGAATTTGTGGATCTCTTTTCTTCCAGCTTTTGTCAGAAAAATCACGTGCTGCTGGTCTTAGTTTATCGATACCATCTTTAAAAGAGCCCCCTTTCACTACCCTTGGGTATAATTCATCAGTAAATAGAACTGGGTTTTTAGCTCCTTCAATTTCTTTATAATAGTTGGGGTCGTAACTATCCAAAACCCATTCGGATGCATTTCCATACATATCATACAAACCCCATGTATTTGGAGATTTCAGGCCTCCTTTTTGTAGATTTTCACCACTATTACCTTTGTACCAAGCGTAATCATCAATGGCATTTGCTTCAAAGGGAAATGCCTTTTCATTATTCGTCCTAGCTGCATATTCCCACTCTGCTTCAGTAGGTAGCCTGTAGAAATGTCCAGTTTTGGCACTGAGCCATTTACAAAAAGTGGCTGCAGCGTATTGGGTCACATTTATTAATGGATAACCCGGCTTATTGAAGTTTACATAGGGCATGGTGGCTCCAGAAACTCCATCAATCTGAATATCAACTTCTCTTGCACCTTCAGAAAGTTCATGGTCGGTTTCACGGTACAAAAAGAGTTCGAACAGGTCCCAGGTTACCTCATAGCTTCCCATCCAAAAATCATCTACCGAAACTTGATGAACAGGCCCTTCATCTTCTTTTCTTCCCTTTTCACTCAATGGACTCCCAGCCTTAAATTGGCCTCCGGTAATCGGTACCATTGGAATAACTAAATCGGAGCCCGCAATTTTTTGACTGTATTTAGAAAATTGATTTTGCTCCAATTGTTCAGCGTCAGTCCACTGAACAGAGAAGCAACAAACTAGGATTAGGCTTATGCGTAAAAAAAATCTCATTCTATAAGGTTATGAAAAGCTAGTATGAGTCAAAAAATGAACTCTCTCACCTTACAAGATAAGACCTCCGTAATGAAAATAAAAGTGCAGATAAAAAGAGAAGTGCACAGCCCTATAGATTGACAACTCTGACCTAAAAAAATTTCTCAACCTATCAATCACACTTAACCTACTAAAGCCTACTTAGAAAAAAATCAAAAACCAATCTATTCAAACTACCATAAATAGAAATACAATAATTACATTTACCACCGAAATAACTACATTCAATGAAAAAGATAATCTCATTTGCCCTTCCACTGTTTCTCTTTAGCGCCTGCACAGAAACGTCCCCTGACATACTTTATACCGATCAAACCGCATATATTCAAAATGAGAGTCCAAACACTATTCACATCTCATATAGTACTGAAAATCAAATTTTTGAAAACGAAGACAATAGTGACTTAAAGATTCTAAGTACTGTAAAGACAGACTCTGTTTTACTGGAAAAACAATATGATAATGAGTATGGTGGTGGGTCTAAACATAAGATTCTAGAGCATATTTCTCTTGGTAGTCAAACTGCAATGACGCCCGATGAACTCAACTCAAAAATTCACTATTTGAGAATTTACAAGATAGTAAATGGGGATACTCTCAAAGCCAAAATCGATTTATCTGCCTACAAGGCTTGGAACAAATTTAGACCTTGGGATGACAATAAATCGGCTCGTACTCGAGAGTTTTATTTTTATGTAACGGATGAGCTCTTTGAATAAAGCAATTGAACAAACCGCTCTCCACTAGAAATAATCCCCCATTAATAATATGATTTTGTATCTCAGATCTTAGAAAAATAAGACCTGAGATACCAATTATCCGCTACTCACTCCTCAGCGTATCAACAGGGTTTTTATGGGCTGCCCTAAGCGACTGATAACTGATGGTTGCAATGGCGATGGCCAAGGTACCAACTGTAGATACAGCAAACACCCAAATATGAATAGGCGTACGATTGGCAAAATCACTCAACCACTGATCGACTAAGAAGTAAGCTATAGGCGATGCCAATAACATGGCAATTAAAAATAGCTTGGTGAATTCAGAAGAGAACAACATCACCAATTCCGAGATTCTTGCTCCCAACACTTTACGAATACCCAATTCTTTCAACCTTTGTTCAGCAGAAAAAGCCGCCAAACCGAATAGCCCCAAACAGGCAATAATTAAGGCCAATACTGTAAAAATATTGAGCACTAAGCTCATTCGGCTTTCTTCTTGAAATGTACTCTCAAATTCTTGGTCCAGAAAACTGTATTCGAAAGGAATGGTAGCATCCACCGCCTTAATACTTGCTTCAACTCGATCGAGTACAGCCTGTAAATCTTCAGGACTGGCGACAACTTGAGGATTCAAACGCATGGAATAGAAAGACAGGCCAGCGCCATAATCCCACACCTTGTTGTTATCAATGTTGATGAAAATTAGGGGTGCAATTTCTTGACGTACACTGGCAAAATTAAAATCCTTCACCACGCCAATCACTTCGAATTTATCCTCGCTGCCCGATGCCAAAGCCACAAATTCACCTACGGCACTAGTCGGATCATCTCCTCTCCAACCCAATACTTTCACAGCTTCTTCATTTAGAATCACTTTGTATTGATCGGTAGTCAGTGCTTGATCAAAGTTACGGCCTGCCAAAAACTCCAAACCTAGCACATCCAGGTAATCCGCTTCTACACGTAAGTTGCTCAAAGCCACCACTGGCGCTTCTGGTTCTGTAGATTTATACCGATCACCCGAATCAACATAAGGCGGTACACCAAAGGATTTTCCTACTTTGGTAAAGGCTGGCATGGCTGCCAATTCAGTTTTGAGGCGCTCGGTATCGAAGCCTATTTGTTCAATATTGCCGATTTGTAAAACATTCTCTTTGGCAAAGCCCAAGTCTAAATTGGAAGTATAGTTCAGCTGTTTCTGGACGAAGAAAGTACAAATAATCAGCGTCATGGAAATGGTGAATTGAAAAACCACCAAACCATTTCGTATGCCTTTCCCTTTAAAGCCTGCACTCATTTTGCCTTTTAATACCTGAATCGGTTTGAAGGAAGACAGGTAGAAAGCTGGATAACTTCCTGAGATAAAACCCAAAAGTAAAACGAAAACCAGTAACACCGCAATAAAAACAGGTTGACTCAAATAAGGTGTAAGCAGTAATTCTTTCCCCGAAATAGCATTGAACCAGCCTAAAGATGAATTGACAATAAAGAGTGCCGCCACTGTGCTTACCGCCACAAACAAGGTAGACTCAAAGATGAATTGCTTAATCAAAGTACCTCTTTCGGAACCCAGCACTTTTCTGATGCCTACCTCCTTGGCGCGATTGGAAGAGCGAGCTGTAGAAAGGTTCATAAAGTTGATGCAGGAAAGCACCAAGACCAGAATCCCAATGGCCATAAACACTTTAACGAACTGCGGATTGCCGACTGGGCCAAAAGCATTATAAGGAGGTTCTTCCGACAAATAAATCTCTTTCACAGGCTGTAAGGTCAATTTCCAAGGATTACCAGCCGTAAACTCTTCAAAACTCTGGTTGAAAATTCGTTCCGTGGTTGCAGGGGCATATTTAGGGGGAATCGCCTGAATCTTATCGCTCAAGGCAGCCATATTCGTACCGTCATTTACCTTTGCATAAGTACCAAAAGCTGTCCAGATCCATTTCCAACCGTCACGGTCCATTTGGGATTGGTAGCTGTTCAGCGATACCAAAACATCAAACTGTAGGTGAGATTTACTTGGTACATCCACCAAAACACCTGTTACCACAAAGCTTTGCCAGGTATTGTCCCATTGTTTTACTTCAAGCGTTTTTCCTATGGCGCTTTCATAACCAAAATAGCGCTCGGCAGTGCTTTGAGTCAGCACTATACTATTGGGTGCTTCAATGGCCGTTTTTGGGTTTCCTTCTGAAAACTCAAAAGGAAAAACTTCGAAAAAGTTGTTTTCCACAGCGAAGAAGGCACTTTCTTCAAAAGACTTGTCCTTTTTAGCCTCGGCTTTATAGTTGGTGATTTGTGAGCCCAAGGACATGATTCGTGTGACTTCCTCGAATTCTGGCACTTCTTCTCGCAAAGCCACCGCCACATTGGGCCCTGTGTTCGACATTTGTGAGGTCCAATCAGTCCATATATTGGGTTGGTTAACACGGTACACCCGTTCTATCTCGGGTAGAAATGTGTCGTAGGTAGTTTCATAGTGAATGAAAAGGCCAATCGTAAGCGAAATGCTGATTCCGATCATTAAACCGAGCAGATTAAGCACGGTAAATTGCTTTTGCCTGATGGCATTCCGCCAGGCAATTTTAAACATGTTTTTGATCATCATGGTGTTGTTACTTTGAGTTTTGAAAAGTGAAAAAGAAGAGAATCCTATAAGCAAATGGAGGGCATCGATCCAATACATGAACCGCGCATACCGCTTGCCTTTGACCAGCATTCTGTCTTCGTAAATTTCTTGTAAGTCTCCTAGAAACTCTTCCAAGTACATTTTATTGATGCACTTAGCCGCCAACCAATTGGCGAGTTTAGGCGTATTGAATTTCTTCTTAGGCATTAGTGACCTGCATTAAGTTGCGGAATCAACTGCCACATTTTTTGGCGAACATCTTGAGCGGCCTCTAATTGGCGCATGCCCGAAGGGGTAATTTCAAAAAGACGTTTGCGTCTGTCGCCTCGTTTTTCAGTGTTGCCGCCCATTTCAGATTTGAGCAAACCTTTGTCTTGCAAACGATAGAGGGTAATGTGCACCGCCCCCAAAAGTATGGAGCGACCGCTGTGCTTTTCTACTTCCTGTTTTACATTAATGCCGTAAGCCTCCCCTTTTAAAATACAGACTGCCAAAAGCACCAACTCTTCGAACTCACCTAGCCCCTTGTTTTTCATTAGTTATACATTGTATGTTATACAAAGTTATAAGTAATAGATTGATTTTGCAATGGAGAGAATCAGATTGCTCTAAGCTTTTACCGCAAAGGTCCATTCGCAGCGTCATTGCAAACCTGTAAAAGTTTATCGAAGTGTAAGCGCCTACGTGAAGCAATCTCACAGATTATTTAACCACAAAGGGCACGGAGTTTCGCAAAGGCTTGGTATTAAGTACCATTCTAAGCTTAAACCAATGAGATAGGTTATTTAGTAAGTTTTAAGCAACTTTCTAAAATAAACATACTACTCAAACTCTTCGAACCAAAAATGACTAATCAATGCTAGAAAAACTAGAGACAATGGAGGTAGTGCAATTACTTGGAGGTATGAGCATCATTTTAGGTGCAGTTTTAACAATATTCTATAAAATATTTATCGTAAGAATTAAGTCCACATGGGACAAAAAAACTAAAAAAGAAATTGAAGAATTGAGAAAAGACTTAATGAGAAGTAACAATACTTTAAGTAACCTCCAAAACAACTACTTATCACAGATTCAAGTGGTCAATGTAAAAAAGCTAGAGGCTATGGAGCAATTATGGAAAGCTTGTTTACTAGTAAGAGAATCAATACCATCTTCTCTTTATCCAGTCTTATCGATTCTTCCAGAAGAATATGTAAATATGGAGTACCTTAACACTCCAAACCCAAAGGGGCTCGAAATAGGTAAAGAAATAAAGAAACTAGACATTCGAATAATCGCACCTATAATAGATATTAATAAGCCTATCGAAAAACTTCGCCCCTTCATACCAATGGATTTGTATGCTCTTCATAAAACACATACGTCAATAGTTACTGGTGCAGTTTTCAACGCGATTACTAAATTCGAAAAGGGAAACATTACACATTGGAAGAATGAAGAGTCAATTAAGAAATTATTATGTGAGACATTAACTGATAGGGAGATAAACCATATTTATAGCTTGACATATCAATCATTTCAGTCTCTTATGGAACTCATGGAACTTAAAATCATAGAGTGTATTAATAAAAATATTACCGGTGAAGGGACAACTGTTGATTCTATTGAACAGTTAAAAAGGATGGAATCAATTATAAGCTTTAACAAAGAAACTAAGAAAGCTTAGTCTTCTGCTCCCTACCAACTCGTCTTAATTTTTTGATTAAAGAAAGGTTGTGGATTTTCGATACCATAACTAGAGAATTGTATATAACAACTAAAAAACTGAGCAAGAACAAGAACTTTCGATCGAGGTTTAAACCTCTGTTGAGTCCTAATAACAAACGGATCCTGAAACGAGTTCAGGACGACTGTCCAAAAAAGCTTATTCGGAGAGTCATGCCGAACTGATTTCAGTATCCCTCAAATCACCTCTACGAAACTTTATGCAATTTACTGTGAGGGCATAAGCTCATTTAGCAAGTCATTCCGTAGGAATCTTTTCACGTTATTTAAGTCAATCACTTCTGTGTTTCTAAAGTCAAGATTTAGCACAAGTCCCCCACCTACCGCCCCCGAGGGCGGACATCCGTGCGAGTTTTAGAGTTCTGATGTCTTCATTAGTAGCAAACGGACTCTGAAACGAGTTCAGAGTGACTGTCAAATAAAGCTTATTCAGAACGTCATGCCGCCCGCATAACTTCGGGGTGTTTCGGTGTACCTCAAATTAGCTCTGCGTCACTTAGCGTTCTTTGCGGTTAAACATAACCCGTTTTGCAAGTCATTCCGTAGGTTCCGAGGCTTCGGAATTTCACGACTCACAAGCCTTTGTGTTTCTGAAAAAGACCTTTACAAGGTGACTGTTCTGGGCAATGGCTCACACAACGAGAGGCATATGTAATTTATAGTTTATAACAACTTCCTCAAGGCCAATATTATTTGTGTACTGACTATAAGGACTTTTTAATAAATTACGTGGAATATGCGTGCCATAAACTTGCTAGCACTTAGCGTTGCTCCCTAACCCCAACCCTATGAAATCACTTTTCACCAGCCTCCTGATTGTCTTATTGATGATTTCATGTGCTTCGCCAAAGCAAGAGGATGAGTTATTTGTTGTCAATCAACCAGCAGAGTTTGAAAGTCAGGAAGCCATTTGGTTGATATGGCCAGCCACCGATCATAAAGAAGGGGAATCTGTTGAAAAAGTCACGCTTTCAATTATTGAAGCGCTTATTGGAGATGTAAACATTGTGGTGACTTGTAAGGACAAAACACTTCTGAACCATGCCAGTGAAGTATTAAAAAACCATTTTGGATCGCTGAAAAACATCACTCTTTTAGAAATTCCTTCGTTTGAAATTTGGGCAAGAGACATGGGGCCAATCTTCGTAGAAACGAACCAAAACACCATGGCCATTGCCGACTTTAACTTCAATGCTTGGGGTTATTCGGACACTTTAGACCTTGATACCAAAGCCGAAGAGATGTATGATGTAAGGGTCGCTGAGCACTTTAATTTACCCGTCATTTCCAGCGCAATGATTAGTGAAGGCGGAAATAGAGAAGTGAATGGAAAAGGGACAATGATCACCACAGCCTCAGTGGAAGAAGGTAGAAACCCAGGCATGACCAAGCAGGAAATGGAAGCTGAATACAAAAGGCTTTTGGGCGTTAAAAAAATCATCTGGCTTAATCAAGGTTTGGTGGAAGACAATCACACATTCCTTGGGCCCGTCACCACCTCGGACGGCACAAAGGCTTATACCGTAGTGACTACCAATGGTCATATCGATGAATTCGCCCGTTTTGTAAATGACTCCACCATTCTTTTGGCAGAAATAGACAGCGCTGAATTTGACGATCCAATTGCTTTTGAAAACCACAAACGCATTGAGGAGAATTACCAGATACTGTCTTCTGCCACTGACCAAGACGGCAAAGCATTTACTATTGTACGCCTGCCGCTTCCGGGTACTATTTTCTCGACCATGAGCCCTGGAGATTATGTGTATGAATACATCAAAACACTCGATTATCAAGATGGAAGTACTTTTCCTGAAGGGGAAACCGTAAAAGTGATGGCTGCACTCAGTTACCTCAATTTCATTATTACCGACAAGGTAATTGTGGGTCAATCTTGCTGGAGAGCAGGAATGCCTGAGGAATTGAAGTTAAAAGATGAAAAGGCTGCCCAAGTCTTGCAGTCTGTTTTCCCTAACCGAAAAGTAGTGATGATCGATGCCCTTGCTGTCAATTTGGGCGGTGGTGGAATTCATTGTATTAGTATGAATCAGCCTGCGTTTATGAATGATTAGGGTTAAGGGTTGTAAGAATTGATGAGGTATAACATAGCAATGGTTTACAAAACTATATCGGTAGCTGCTGCCTGTTTTCATGTGAGATTGCTTCTGAATTCTTGCCTAGCGGCTTCCAATTCATCGCAATGACAGTGACCGAGGCTCACCACAAAACCCAAACATTTATACCTCAAAGGCCTGCTCCACCGTCATTGCGAACCTGAGAATGTATAATGAAGTGAATGAGCCTACGTGAAGCAATCTCACTGATTACTTAACCGCAATCTCGTACAGACGCTCTTCAAGCTCAACCTCAGAGTGACGGTAAGTTGTGCGCCTCTGCGTTACTTAGCGTTCTTTGCGGTTTAATAAAAGTCGTTAATATCCCCAAGGTGCGCTTGGGGTACTCACCTCTTTGGTAAGGTCAAATTTCACTGAGAACAGGCGATCACTTCCAATTCTTTTTAGGTTGTAGGTAAAGCTTTTGTCATCTACTGTCACCCACCAAACATTGTTAGAGGCATAAGGTATTAGGTCTGAAGTTTCTTGATCTGCAGGGAAAAACTGAATATTGGCCAAGCCTGTATTGGAGCTTAAGCCACCATATTGTGTGACTTTATCTTCAGTACCATCTTCATGTCTATGGTCGTGTTTTAAACGAATGAGCTTATCTTCTGTCATTGTAAAAACCCAAGTACGAGACTTATCTTCACCCACAAAAAATGGAATTCTGATTGTGTTTTCTTCGCAAGAACGAACATGCATCACGAGTTTCTCTCCCATAAAACCATCTCCCTCTACTCCTCCGGCCGTGATTTCTCCTTCATAAGACTTTCCACAATGCGTTTGTAATGTATTCCAAAACTTTACCGAACCGGGAAGATCTTGCGCCATCATCTGGATAGGAAACAAGATTAAAATCAACAACTTTTTCATGCAATACAGTTTATATATTAAACAATGATATGGGTATTATTTGAATTTAGGGCATGTGTTCTTTTTAAATAAGTCATGAGAGCATTGTGTGTCTTATGAAATCTGGAGTCATTCCGTAGGTTTCGAGGCTGTGGAATTTCACGCTTCAACAGTCAATCACTTCTGTGTTTCTGAAAAGGATCCTTACAGGATGACTCTACTGGACGATAGTTCACACAACGAGTAGCTTATGTGTCTTATGGCTTGGAACAAATCTGCCACTACTGTCGTAGGTTCGGAGAACCTACGACAATTATACCCTAGGACTCTGTTCTATAAATTCAACTCTACGCTACTTAGCGTTCTTTGCGGTTTAATAACGGTTACTAAATCCCATCCAAAGCCTGATTCAAATCATCAATGAGGTCTTGAGCGTTTTCGAGGCCTACGGAAATGCGCATATCGCCCAAAGAGATCCCAAGGGCATCAAATTGATCGGGGCTTAGTTCTTTTAAATAACTGATGGCAGGCGCATAAATCAAGCTCTCATGTCCGCCCCAGCTTACCCCTATCTGAAACAGCTGAAGTGAATTCACGAACTTTTTAATGCTCGGCAGATTGGTAGTTTTCAACTGAAAGCCCATTAATCCTGTAAAACCCGTCATTTGCTGATGCGCCAATTCCTTCTGATCGAAATGATCGAGCCCAGGATACCGCACCAATTCTATTTTTGGATGCTGATCCAAGAATTTCGCTACCACTTTTGCGTTGGTTTGGTGCTGCTTTACTCTAACTGTGAACGTGCGTAAACTGCGCAAAAGCAACCATGCTTCGAAAGGCGCCATTTTAGCCCCAATCCATTCGTATTCTCGCAGTGAAATGGAATCAATCAACTTGGCCTTGCCTATTAATACACCAGCCACCACATCGCTATGACCGCCAATGTATTTAGAGCAAGAGTGCATTTCCAGGTCGACACCCATGGCCAGAGGTTTCTGGAACAATGGCGTGGCCCAAGTATTGTCGATAATGGTTTTAATACCTTTGGACTTGGCCAATGCTGTGACTCCTGAAATATTCTGCAATGAAAAAACTGCAGAAGAAGGGCTTTCTAGAAAAATGAGACTGGTATTGCTTTGAATTGCGTTTTCAAACTCAGCCACTTCCTTGCCTTCAACAAAAGTGATTTCAAGATTAAACTTGGGTTTCAGATAAGCCGTGAGGAAGTTATTGGCTGGACCGTATAAATTCTTCACCGCCACCACATGATCTCCAGCCTTGATGCAGTGCATTACCGCAGCAGAAATGGCACCCATTCCCGAAGGAAACAGTTGCGCCTTCTCCCCTCCTGCCAATGCGGCCAGTTTCTCCTCCACCATTTTCACCGTTGGGTTTTTACCCCGCGTATAGATAAAACTGTCCAATCGATGATCGAAGGCATGATCGATATCGTCCCAGCTTTCGAAAGTAAAAAGTGAGTTTTGAAAAATTGGAGGCACAACAGCTCCATTGGGATGCCTTTCCGTATCGTGTGCCAATAATGTTTCGGGTTGAATGGGTTGTTTATTTTTCATCTGATTTCGCTTCTTTCACTTCGTTATAAAAGCATCCTTTTCCTGTAATGGCGAGCAATGGTGCTATGATTAAATTGATTAGTGTAATGAGTTGCCAATGCCAATAATCGCCCACAGCCACACCTAAGGTAGCGGCTAAAAACACGCCCGTGGTCGTCCAAGGAATAATATTTTCGATCATAGTGCCGTAATCTTCAATCGAACGTGAAAGCACTTTTCTTGGGATTTTGTACTGATCGTATTTCTTGCCAAAAGCATCGCCAATAATAAAGCTGGTCGCGCTTTGGTTGGAGGTGGTCGCGTTCGTAAAACCAGCCGCAAATAAGGACGAAATAATCACCGAAGACCTTGTTTTAGCAAAGGAGAAAATACGGTTGACCAGTCGTGGCATGGCATCAATCATATCGATAGAGCCCACATAAGTAAAAATTACAAAAGAGAGCATAATGGCAAAACTCAATTCATACAGTCCGCCACGAGTAAAGAGCGTCACAATATTTTCGGGCACTGTGGTCATCCAAGTCGCCATCGAAGTATCAAAACCCTTGTTGAGTGTATTGATCACATCGTCCATGGTATATTGTTGGAAGATAAGTGCCAGAATTGCGGCCACCATAGAAGAAGCCAATAGCGTGGGCAAAGTGCCCTTTTTGGTGATAGAACCGTAAAGCACAATCAACGGAGGAATAAACAAGAACACATTAAAATTGAACATGGATTCAATCGCAGTAAGCGTTGTTGTAATTTGCTCTGTATCTATTTGACCATCACCCACAGGCTTCACAAAACCCATAACAAAGTAGATGATGGCGGCAATAAGTGCTGAGGGCAGTGTGGTGTACATCATAGATCGGATGTGATCGTACAAATCCGTTTCTGCTGCCATGGCCGCCAAATTAGTGGTATCGGAAAGCGGAGAGATTTTATCACCAAAATAAGCACCCCCTACTATCGCGCCAGCCGTAATGGCTAAATCGGCATTGACAGCGCCTGCCATTCCAATTAGTACCACACCAATTGTACCCACCGAGCCCCAAGAGGTTCCCGTAAGGGTGGAGAAAATAATAGGAATTAGAAAGGACAGCACATAGATGTAATCGGTATTGATCATTTTAATGCCGTAATAAATCAGCATTGGAATAGTGCCGCTAATTATCCAAGAACCTATAATCACTCCAATGGCAAAAAGGATCAGGATGGCGGGTAAGCCTTTGGCCAATTTCTTGACAATGGCCTTGAGAATATCGTCCCAAGCAAAACCCATAATAAGCAATTGGGAAATCGAAAACACCGAAGCCAATAGAAAAACAATTTCAAGTGGAAAAGCTTCTTGATTTAGGAATTGTGGCCGAAGAATCAAGCCATAGCCAATCATGATGGATAGAAAGGCAACAGGCAATACGGCATGATAAAATTTTACTTCAACTTTTTTAACTTCCTTCATTTTTAAAAAATATGCATAAGATAAGGAGGCTCATTTGATGCACAATGATCAATACATAGAAATCCTCTTACTACTTTTGAGCAAGTTGTAGAATCCGCTTTAATTCCCTCACCATTTCTATACTGGTGGTGTTCTCATTTTTCGGAATGGCCGCACTGTGATATTCCGTAGCGCCAGTCTCAAATAAGCGTTCCAAATTGTTAGGCCTTACGCCCCCACCCGGCATAATAATCATTTCGCCTTCGGCTTCTTCAATCAACTCGCCTATGGTGTCTAAACCTTCCAAAGCCGTTGGGGCGGTGCCCGAAGTAAGTATACGCTGAACCCCGATTTCCTTCAATGTTTCCAGTGCTTCGTATGGATTGGGCACTTGGTCGAAAGCCTTGTGGAAAGTAACGTCTAGAAAACTGGCGCATTCCAGCAGTTCTGCCGTTTGATATTCGTTAATGGTTCTGTCTTCATTAAGGCAACCAATCACCACGCCATCGCAGCGCATTTCGGCACAATGGCAAATATCTTCTTTCATGAGTTCCATTTCCATTTTGGAATACACAAAATTACCCGCTCGTGGCCGGATCAACACATACACAGGAATCTGAAGTAGTTCTCTAGTCAGTTTAATCAAACCGTGGCTGGGCGTGAGTCCATCGGCTTCAAGGTGCGAACAGAGTTCGATTCTATCGGCTCCACCGTTTTGGGCGTTGAGGGCAGATTCTATGGAGTTGGCACAAATTTCAAGTAGCATAGGGCAAATATGGAAATAGCTTTGGCAATAAACCCGCTGATGAAACAATTTTCTTAATCACCCTTTTATATTTGTGCTTAGGATAGAAAAATCAAACATAGGTTATGAAAAATATATCAGTAATTGGTTCGGGTACAATGGGCAACGGAATCGCTCATGTTTATGCGCAAAGCGGCTTTGCTGTAAATTTGGTAGATATCTCTGCTGACGCTTTGGCGAAAGCCGTAAAGACCATTGAAAAGAATTTAGATCGAATGGTGGCCAAAGAAAGAATTGACGAAGCCACTAAAAATTCGACTTTAGCAAATATTACTACCCACACCGACCTTAAAACTGGCGTAGCCAATGCCGATTTGGTGATTGAAGCGGCTACCGAAAACGTAGACATCAAACTTAAAATCTTCCGTGATTTAGATGCCTTCACCAAGCCTGAATGTATTTTGGCTTCCAACACCTCTTCTATTCCAATTACTAAAATTGGTGCCGCCACCAACCGACCTGACAAGGTGATTGGGATGCACTTTATGAACCCTGTTCCGGTCATGAAACTGATAGAGGTGATCAACGGCTATGCGACTTCGGCTGAAGTAACGGCTTTGGTGATGGAAACTTCAAAGAAATTGGGCAAAGTACCTGTAGAAGTAAATGATTACCCTGGCTTTGTGGCCAACCGTATTTTGATGCCAATGATCAATGAAGCCATCATTTCTTTGTTTGAAGGCGTGGCGGGTGTTGAAGAAATTGACACGGTAATGAAACTAGGCATGGCGCATCCGATGGGGCCATTGCAACTGGCTGACTTTATTGGGCTAGACGTTTGCCTTTCTATTATGAATGTGCTTTACGAAGGCTTCGGGAACCCGAAATACGCACCTTGTCCGCTATTGGTGAACATGGTCACCGCTGGTTATTTAGGCGTGAAATCTGGCGAAGGTTTCTATTCTTGGAACCACGGCACCAAAGACTTGATTGTTTCAAAGCAGTTTAAGAGATAAGGAAATCACTTTCCAAATTAGAAATTAAGAGTGTCTGAAAAGGCACTCTTTTTTTGTTTTAATAGTGCTGGTTGCCTCTAGGCAGGCAAGCACCAGTTACCGCAGTGGGCTAGTGAACGCTAGGGTCAACCCAAAAACCGATTCAAAGAACAAAGGATTAGAAATTAGCGGCTAATGCTATAAAATTTCATCCTCCCCTTTTCCTCAATTAAATCAGACCCTTAGTGATTTTGGGTCTTGGTGAGTATTCCAAAAAGTGATTAAATCAATTCTATTGGCTGACTTTGACACTCTATAAAACAAAGTAATGTGCTTATTTATAACGCATTTATAAACCTGATCAGACTTTCTATAGACAGGGTACAACTTAGGGTTTTGTCGAATTGAATTTACTACTTCATCAATTCGATCAAGGAAATTATTGATGGTTAATACATCCCATTCTTTGCTCAAATAGTCAAGGTTTTCGTTCAAGGTGAACTTGGCTTCAGTTGTCCATTTAACAACGAAATTCATGAGCCATACTTGGCCCTCATATCGGACATTACATTCTCGTGGTCATGGACTTCATTGGACTTGGATTGTTCAACCCCTTTATCAATAGAGTTTTCCAATAATTCGTCCCTCTCCTCCAGTGCACTTTGTAGAAAAGCATTTACACGAGAAACAATAGTAGCATCCTGCAATTGTATCAGTCGCTCTATTAAATGAAGTTTCTCTGTTTTAATATCCATAGTACAAAGTAACGAATTATAGCAATAAAATTATAACCCTTACTTAGTAGGTAAATGGTTGTTGCTTTATTCCCCAAGCTTTGAATCAATCCAAGACCGAACTGAAGAATAAAGCGCTGGAGATTAGAGGGTGAACTAGAGTTTTTCGAAACAGACCTGACAGGTTCTTGAAACCTGTCAGGTTTTAAAGAGATTTCTTAATTCTATAAAACCTCACTCTTCCCTTTTCCTCAATTAAATCGAGATACCATTGCCTTTCGGAAACTGCATTTTTAAAGGCGGTAAAATTGGCGGTGTCATTATACTCTTCATTGAAGTAAGCTTCATTGAGCAGAACATAATCACCAATTTCGATTTGAGAAAAATCCATTTCTGAGAACCAGAAATACTTATCCTCTACTTTGTTGAAATTGTAGAAGTAAGGATAACCATAAGAATTGAGTCCATCAGTAATGACGGTTTGGGCTGCTTTATCTTCCACCAAATACTGCTGTACAATGCTTTGCTCTGCTTTAAAGCCTCTGTTGCCCGATTTGTAAATGGTGTAAGCGGGAATCATTAAAAAGCCAAACACAGCTGCAATCAGTATGGCTTTGTTTTTCAATAATTCGAACCACTTATGCTGAGGCCAAAAAGTAACGGCTGTCATAATAAAAGCAGGAATGAAAAAAGCGATATGTCGTGTTTCTAACGGTAGCGGACTGTAATACCGCCAGTTAGTGGAAAAGAACCAATAGCTCAGCATTAAGATCAGGCTGGCAATGGGCCAAAATTTATCCGCTTGTTTTAGGCTGAAATCCTTTCGCTTTAAGCCAATCATGGCAGGCAAAGCCAATAGCAGCGGAATAAAATAACCGCCCTTGGTGAAGGTAATTAACGGCAAATAAGTCAGGCGCTTCCAAAGTAGAGATTCCTTATCGAAAAAGGTTTTTACGGTGGCCACATGGTTGTTGGCAATATTTTCGAACCGATACATAAAGCTGCCTTTGGTTTCTAAATACCAAAAACCGTGGAGCAGAAAATAGAAAACACCTAAACTGATGAAGATGCGCCAAAAGCCTTTATTCCTTCTATTAATTCTATCAGTAATAAAGAGATAGGCCAGCAGCGGCAACAATAGAAATACCGTGGTTTTGATCAAAAATGCACCCAATAAGGCTGTGGCCGTAATAAACCCTGTCAACCGATAATCCGCTTCATTTTTCAGCACTAAATAATAGCCCACCAGAAATATAAAAATACAGAGTGTTAATGGCAGTTCTGGAAAAAGGTGAATGGCGAAATTGATCATGTGGTAATCACAGAGAATGAGCATTCCGCCCAAAAGCCCAATCCAGTAATTCACCCTATTCGCCAAAAAGAAAAAGAGGTTGATCAGCCCCAAACCGCAAAGCAGAGGAAAAATTACCATGCTGTATTCGTTAATCCCAAAGAGGTCAATAAACCAAGCGGTGGGGTAAATAAGGACTAACCTACTTGTAAAATGATTGGTGGTTACTTCAAAAGTGCCTTGATTGATTTCATTGGCAAAATTGAGGTAAGTGTAGTCATCCCAAAACGAAAGGCCTTCGTTGGCGAAGCACCAAACGGCTATAAAAAGCAGGTTGATGGCCAACTGAATCCAGCGGTATTGTTGGGGTGAAAAAATTCTCTCTGCCTTCATTCGCAACGAATATAATTGAAATCAAGGCATCTATTCCTATTTTAGTGACCAAACCCGCTTATGCACTTATTCTATCAACCCGATATTCCCGCAGGCACTTTGCATTTAGATGACGAAGAGTCGAGGCATGCCGTTAAAGTTATGCGCTTAAAATCAGGCGATAGCATTCAACTTACCGATGGCAAAGGCAGCTTTTATACCGCCAACATTACAGAGGCCAACCATAAAAAATGCGCTTTCGAAATCATAAGCAAAGAAGAGGTCAACCCACATTCCACTTTCAGGCATTTGGCCATTGCACCTACCAAAAACCTGGACCGCACCGAGTGGTTCGTGGAAAAAGCAGTGGAGTTGGGTGTAGACCGAATCTCATTCCTCTTGGGCGATCATTCCGAAAGGAAAGTATTGAAGCTGGATAGAATTATAAAAAAAGCCATTGGTGCCATGAAGCAATCGGGACAGGCTTTTATGCCTCAACTCGATGAACTGACTTCCATCAAAAACTTCATCAAAGAGGTTCAAGCCGACTATAAGTTTATCGCTTATGTGGATTTTGAAAACGAAGCTTTATTGAAAGACAAGCTGGTCGGTTCGACTTCAAACTTAGTGATGATTGGCCCTGAAGGAGATTTTAGCGAACGCGAAGTGGAAATGGCCTTGGCCGCGGGTTTTATAAAAGTAAGCCTAGGCGCCAATCGTTTGCGTACCGAAACGGCTGGTATGGCTGCAGTGCATTTGATGAATTTGGTTTAAAACACCTTATTCAAAATAGCATCTCGACCAACAAAATTGTAAATCGTCAATCTTAATTCTAAATTCACCCATGGCTTTAAATTACATCTGGGTTGCCTTTTTCCTAATCGCCTTTGTGGTCGCGCTCATCAAACTGATCTTCTTTGGTGATACCGAAGTTTTTCCGGCCATGATCCAAAGTACTTTCGACATGGCGAAAACAGGTTTTGAGCTTTCATTGGCCTTAACTGGAGTTTTAACTTTGTGGATGGGCATAATGCGCGTGGGTGAAAAAGGTGGAGTTGTAGCCATTATTGCCCGATTTATCAGTCCGCTGTTCACCAAAATCTTCCCGGACATCCCAAAGGACCATCCTGTTTTTGGCCCCATGGTCATGAATTTCTCGATGAACTTTTTAGGGCTCGATAATGCCGCCACTCCCCTAGGTTTAAAGGCCATGAGTGGTTTGCAAGAACTCAATACCAATAAAGACACTGCCTCCAATGCCCAGATTATGTTCTTGGTATTGAACACTTCGGGCTTAACACTAATCCCTGTTTCCATTATGGCATATAGGGCCACGGAAGGTGCAGCCAACCCAGCAGATATCTTCATCCCTATTTTATTGGCTACCTTCTTTTCTACTTTGGCAGGATTGGTTACGGTTGCACTTTACCAAAGGATTAATCTGCTGAACAAAACCATTCTGCTTTATTTAGGCTCGCTTACCGCCTTTATCGTTTTAGCGATTTATTACTTCCAAAGTATTCCGCAAGAGCAAGTTCAGGTCATTTCTTCGGTGGCCAGTAGTCTTATTTTATTTACGGTGATCGCCTCTTTTATTGGGCTCGCACTCAAAAATAAGATCAATGTTTACGAGGCATTTATTGAAGGCGCGAAAGACGGTTTCAATGTAGCCATTAAGATCATCCCTTATTTAGTGGCCATTTTGGTGGCCATTGGTGTTTTCCGACAATCGGGCACTTTAGATATTCTTGTAAATGGGCTTCGCGAAGTGTTTGCCCTTACTGGCATGAATACCGATTTTGCGGATGCCCTCCCAACCGCCTTAATGAAACCGCTAAGTGGTGGCGGTGCCAGAGGAATGATGGTAGAATCAATGCGCACCTTTGGAGCCGATTCATTTGTAGGCCGCCTATCAAGTGTCTTCCAAGGTTCTACCGAAACCACCTTCTATGTACTGGCCGTGTACTTCGGTTCGGTGAATATTAAAAACTCTAGGTATGCGGTTACCGCTGGCTTAATAGCCGACCTTGTGGGGGTAATTGCCGCTGTATTTATCGCTTATCTGTTTTTCTATTAAGGCTGGCACGAACTTAACTAAGAATTGAAAGGCACCGAGAGGTGCTTTTTTTTTGGTTTTTAACGCTCTGGCTATGATGAGTATGCGTTCCAGTTGCTAGATGCATTGCAGTTTGCAGTTTGCAATATCTTATCAAAAGGCTCAGTTGCATATTCATTTTTAGCATTTGTTATGCATCTTTATTTATATGAATTTAAGAGGTTGTTTGAACCTAGAATCTCCTGCAACTTTACTTAGACTCCTTGTAGAAAAGTTAATAATTACATCCAAAGCCTTGTTGATATGAACATCCGTAGTGGTGTCTTTAAGAGTCTTAGCGATATCTCTAATTCGTTGATCTGGCAGTGTTCTATTAAGATCAATTGTAAATTCTGAATCAGAGAACAACTTCAAGAAATCGGTTGTTTCTTGGACCTTAAACATTTTAATGAATTTTACATAATAAGGAAGTGCTCTTTCATCCACTCCTTGCTTATATCCAAGCCCATTTCCTGCATAGCAAACGCATATGACCTTTACAAACATTTTACGAGCAGCGGTGGGAATTCCTCGATTCGATAATGAATTATCTATTGATTTGGCATGCGAATATTCGTTATAAAAGTTGTTTCCGGAAAAATGAACACTCTTAAGATTTTCTAATTTATCCAGTAATTCTGCTGCTAGACTATCTTCATCTTTGTAGCCTAGTCCATCGACAACTTCTAGGAACTTTTGTGTTGAGTCTTTCCTTTGAACATCCCCGTTTACGCGGTAAAGTCCAAACTTGGCTCCAACCTTGTATTTAGCTGCTTCAGAAGCTGCGTTCCAAATATATGGAGCGAGCCCTTCAATATTATCCGAAACCTTTTGTTCAATGTCTGGAGCACAGAAATTACCAAATAGTGTGAGGAGTAAGTCATCAATTCGTTCTTGAGGTTGTTTGGCGATATCTCTACCAATATGTTGGTAATCATCAGCAGGAATTTCATTTTTACGAACATTATCCAAAAACCTTTTGATGTTCACTACTGAGATATCAGGTTCAGCAGTTATTGCATATTTCAGACAGTTTTCAAGGAAACTTAACATATCCATTCCTGACAAATCATTGTCGTTGGGATGTGCAGAACTTGCATGATTTCGGAAATAATTTACATGCTCAAGACGCTTAAAGTTGACATCATTAATTAGTCCAATCCTTCTACATATATCAAGTAAGTCATAATCGGAGATTGCTTCCATATCCTCCTCACCACTCAGCTTTTTATATCTTGAAGCGAGTTCACCAGCAACATTGAAGAAGTAGTCTAAATCGAATTTTATTATCAGCTGTCTCAGAGACTTAACTGTTTCATCCCATAAGAAGGCGAGAGCTCCGTCAAAAAGTCCCACTGTTATCGCAACTGTAAGTTTCGATAAGTAAAATGCTTTTTGCCTTTGGTCATACGGTAATACTTCCAACGCACTCTCTAAGGAAAATATCACTTTTCTTCGTTCTTCGATTGGCATAAGAACGTTCTCTGTGGGCAATCCTATGTGCGTTAATAAGTTACTCAACGGCTCATTAAATGCTGCTATTGATGTCTCAACCTGCTGCGGTGAGCTGCCAGAGGGTATGAGTTCAATTTTGTTGTTTTCTGGTGATTCTTCCATGAGTAAGAGTATGAAGTACAACGGTTAGTATATGAAAAGTAGGCGATTTCGAAGCACGAAACTTTAGGTTAACTACAAAGTTTAATAAGAGGTAAGTTCCTTGATTTCACTACTGTTTCGCCTATTTTTTATATACATTGTTATGGGCTGGCTTTATTTATTTATTTCCTTTCGTTTTTCTTTAACTTCTTTATTAATCTCATCGAATCTACGAATTTCTTCATTTAGATTCTCCAAACTTGGTTTTTTGAAAGAGTATTTATCGCTATGAGAATGTCCTTCCATATATCTACAGCACTGATAGAAACTGTCAAGAACTTTCTCTCTTAACTCGTCATTAAAAATAACAGCACCTAAACTATCTACACTTACTCTTTCTTCAAATCTTTGGACAACACCATTGAATAGCCCAAAAACAACAAGAGTCTCGTAACTCGTTCTTAATGCCGCAAAACCATTTTTTATTTTATCCTCTCTAATTTCAGGTGGAGATTTCTTCGCTTCAGTGTAGTATTCTTGAGCTTTACCTGATGTTTTGTATCCTTTTTCAAATGAAGGAGTGTTATTTAACCAAATTGTACCTGGTTGATTGCCGTCTACGTTTTCAATCCAATGACATTGGTTGACAATGTTTAAATCCTTACAATGGCCGATTAAGGATGAAACGAACACCAAATCGTGTGTGAAAACGACAACTTGTTTTTGTGAAGATTCAATTACAAGTCGTTCTGCAATTTCACTTTTTCTTTTTTCATCCAATGAAGTAACAGGGTCGTCAAAAACTATCCCTTTGTTTATTTCCGATAACTGCATTTCTGCAAGAAAATCTGCAATTGCAATTACCTTTTGCTCTCCCTCACTTAAAACAGCATTTGGGTTTGTTCCTTTTAATTTAAGCTGCCTGTATGATTTACCTGCCGAACCTGTATGATTGATGTCAATCCCGAAATTTCCATTGAGTTTTTGACATTCTTCATTAAAAACATCAATGTATTTTTGATTGAAGTACTTGTCAGATAAAGCTTTTTCAGTGTCTGTAATTTTACGTTTTGCAAAGTTGGCTTTCGCTGCTTTTTTAAGCCAAACCTGATTATTGACGTAAGTTTCAAACTTTGAAAAATGGGTATTGAATTTCTCTTTGTGTTCCAAAAGCGTTTTTGCTTTCAGCAAATTAGCCAACTGCTTTGCCTGTTCATCTTCCTTAATAACCTTGATGGATTCGTCAATAGCCGTTTCAATATTGGTGTGTTGTACTGTACTGATTTTTATTTCCTCTATTTCGTTTGCTGTTTTGTTTTGAATGTCGGAAATAATGTTTTGAGCAAGCGTTTTCTGTTCCGAAAGTTTTTTCTTTAACACCTCTAACTCATATGGATATTTTTCGGTCAGCCAAACTGTAAGAGTGTTGTCTTTCGGAAACAAGTCAAAGTTTAGTTTCTCAAATGCTTGTTTTACTTTTTCAAGTGCTTCTTGTGCTTTCTTTGCGTTTTCTTCTGCTACACTCTTAATGAATTGCCAATAATTGATAATCAGATTTTCGGCTTCTCCTGAAAGTGATTGCTGACAAAGTATGCAGTTGTCTCCATTTTCGGGATAACCTACATTTTCTGTTTTCTGTTTTTTAGCAAACGCTTCGGCAGCTACAATAAAATTTTTCCATTCTTCTGTTCCTATTCCTTCAATTTTATCGGTTTTAAAGTTTTCAATTCCTTCGGCTTTTGCTGATGCCGTTTTTGTGATGCAGTCTGTAATTGCATCTTTGATTTTTGTTAGATAGTCTCGTTCAAAATATTTATTTAGGATTTCAATTGAAGTTTTGTTTTCGCCTAATTGTTTTTTAATTGCTTCAAGGTTCTTTAATTCTTTCTCTTTTCCTTTTGAAGCTAAAAAAAGCTCATCATATTCTTTCTGAATTTTCTTTTTTTCAACTTTATCTTCATCAGAAAAAGGAGTGTGCTTTTTCAGGTCGTCAATGTTAGTTTGAGCATTTAGGTTCTGAACAATGGTTTTAATTTCTGATTCCCCATCAAATAAAGCAGAAAGATCATCTGCTGTGTTTCCTGAATTTTTGGTAGCAATGTCAGAATTTAGTTTTTGTTCAACTCGAATGACTGCATTTGTGTATTCGGCAAAGAAACATAGCCCTGCTGGACGGAATTCAAATTCATTCCTATCTGAAAGTTGTTTGAATACACCTTTTCCGTCAAAAATCGCAAACTGTTCAAACTCTGCATTGTCCTTCTGCGAGTATAATAAAGGAATATCCGTTTTGTTGGATTTAAAGGTAAATTTTGCATCTACTATTTTATGTCCACTTTCAAGGTGAACATTTGGTAAAATATCTTCTTCTACTTTAGAGTAGAAAGCCTTTTTTAACAACCTTACATAGCCTGACTTGCCTGAACCATTAGCACCATAAATAATCGTAAGGTTTGAACTAAAATCAATAGTTTGATTTTCGCTTAAGGCATTTACGCCTTCAACATTTTCAAGTTTGGTTAAAAGCAAATCAGACTTGTGATTTGCTGTACTTGCTGAATGATAGTTAATCTCAATTTCAGGTTTTTCTGTTTCCTCTTTGAGTTTCAGTTCTTCGAGCAAAAAAGAATATGAAGTATCAATATCGTTATCTGAAATAGCATTTCCCGATAAAATATTTTCAGCAAGATATTTTGCCCAATAGGGAAGTCCGTTAGCGAATTTCTTCACTTCCGTTTCAAGTGTCTCCATTTGCTGTTCTGCTTCGACTATTTTGTTTAACTCTTCAGATTCCATATTAAGATTAGGTTGCTGTTTTTACCTTGCCTATAACGTTCTATAACGCGCACTTTAGTGCTCGATATATTTCAAATAATTAGCAAAAAGTTCACGTTAGCTACGGAAATAGCTATGCTATACGCACCTTTTAACAAGTGCTATTTTAGTGAAATTAATTGATTAAACAGTAATATCCATTGGGCTTATAATCTTTACCCCTTCTCTTCTTCTGTAATTATTAAACTACAAAATATTATTCTGTCCTCCTTTCTACATCCAAACATAGGATGACGAAGTATTTGGTCTTTGCGGTCTTTACGGTTAGGTCATCATTGAGATTGCTTCACGTAATCAGCTCTACTTCGAAAAACTTTGGCAGGTTCGCAATGAACTGTGTTAAAAGTCAATGTTAATTTCTGTTTAGAACA